>Ga0307512_10000487_pt1 | contig 58362 bp, 50 predicted proteins | sample 14_EM_MG_FD_200267 | JGI IMG/M metagenome (GOLD analysis project Ga0307512, IMG submission 200267) | Populus trichocarpa ectomycorrhiza microbial communities from riparian zone in the Pacific Northwest, United States - 14_EM | ecosystem: Host-associated > Plants > Roots > Unclassified | place... | reverse complement strand
CAGAACATCAGCATTCAAACCGATCCCTCGTCCATCAGTCTGATAAACCCCGTGCTCCTTCTATGTTGCCGGCAATTTTCTAGAGTGGCCAATGGGCTATGTCGACTGTCTTGGCGCGGGTGTGAATTTGGAATGGGGCAAGGTCGGGGACGATATGCATGTGGAACTCCAATGTCAGATATAGACAATCGCATCAACGGTGGAGAGTACGTCAGTTGTGGGCGTTGCGGTAGTGCTAGTACTACTGCCGGTGATGTACAAAGATTCGGCACCGCCGATGGTGTTACAGAAGCGGTAACACTGACGTGATAGTGGTTGTGGTGGTGCAAACGGATGTTGTTGTTGTCGGTGTTGAATATGGAGTTGGAAGGGCGAAAGCGTCTGTTTCTACGATGGTTGCTACGTTCGACAGGCGCAAGGAAACCTAACTGATCATACTCCTCCTACGGTGTTGGTTAGCTTTCATAATTAAGTAAGCGCTGATTGCTTGCCTGTTGTTCTTTCCGAGCCCTCCTCCAACATTTAGAGACTTTGTATAATGCGATCAAGGCCGTTGTGACTGCGGCCAATGTTCCAATTGCAACCCAGGCGTTATTGCTGTCGGTTCTCTTATATAGCTTGTGTCTGGTTGTTTGGTTGTCACTTCTCCGGAGCAGTGGGAATCTGAGTGCATGGCCGTGTACCAGTCCGGAATGCAAGACCGGTATGGTAAGAATCGGAAACAAGCGTTCTAAGTACGACATCGTAATGTCTTCTGACCCAGCTGAGGGTTTCTTAGGTTCTGAATATCCAGGTGTATTCGCGGCGGGAGAACGATGTCAGTACCGTTAGATAACAGAAACCGGGCGATGAACAAAGAGGCGGGACTACTAAAGGGCTGAGCTGGATGGGTGATGAACGACCGAGTATATCCATGAGTCACAAAGTTTTATGTGGACACAATTTGTTGGGAATATGAAAAGCATGTTGCTGTTAAAGTTGTTAAAACAAGGCGTGGTTCGTGCTGGGTAACATAAGCTTGTTGCAACCATCAGCCATATAATTGAGGTAGAATATACCGATCATGGAGAACGATATTGATAAGATTCAATAGGGCTCAGCGAAGCGAAAATAATGGAGCTATCCACATGTCAGTATGTCAAAAACTGAGTAAGATAAACGGGGAACACATAATCCACTTGTCGCTGGTTGATAGCGGGGTAAGACATACTGGCGAATATCACCATCGAGTAGAAGCTTCATTCTTCGTGTGTCACATAAAACAATCGTCATTGTTAGTGCCTGTTATGCATGTCGAAAAATGTTGGGATTGGTGCTGACCACCTGACCTCCGTGCGTCTCCCTTCACCCCCTTGTCGTACGGGCCTGAGGAGATGTCGCGTCTCTGCATTTGAGGCTGATCAGCTGATCAGCCGACCTCGGAATTAGGCTCGACCTGCATGAGTGCGTGATTTTCAAATCCAGTCTATAGTATTACGACCTTTGTCATATGGGATGCCACTCCCTGAAGTTGGAATGTCACCTCCTCTTGCAACATGGAACTCATGATATAATCTGTAGATTACTCGAATTTGTTGAATACCGCATCGACAGTTATATGATACCTACTTCGATTTCTTTCTATATGTTTATAACTACGGTTAGAACAATCATGTGCTACTGATGGAGCTTTTTAACAAGGTAGTACCTGTATTATCATGTACTGTTAAGCCCCAGACGACCTAGTGCCTCTGTGACCGCAACTCCTCCATAACCGGGAGGCTGTATCACAACGGTGGAGCGTTGTAACACAATCTAAAGATCGAGAACCAAAAATCCATGGGAATACATACAAAAGATTAAGCCTATGTATCTAGAGACTGGAAAAAAAAAGATCAACCATGCGGCTGAAGATAACCGATATATTTTTCCATTATACGATGATCGACGAGATGAGATGAGATTAGATTTCACAGATCAATGACGCTGATTACAACCTACTCGAGGACATCATCGCCTCTCCCAAACCGAGCAAAAGTACCGTCTGACAGACTATTATAGAGCGAGCCAAGCGTTGCGGAGTGGAGGCTAGGCAATGAAACGATCGCGATCGGATATGGTATTCCGAGATCCGAAACCCTTGTCGGATCTGCATAGGTACCAATGGCAAATAAGTGCGATTATCCTACTGCTAAGCGAAAGAAACTCCGGGGACCTCTATAAACGGTAAGCGAACGCGCTGATTTTAAATATCGTCCGTCACCATGAAATAAGCGATTTAGGGTGGTGCGAGAGAAGCAAGCTATCTTTATCACATCAACCAAAATGAAAAAATGAAACCGATGCACTGCATATAATCACTCATCAGCTCTCGATTGTTATGTAGGAATGCATGTACGTTTCAGCCGCACCTGCAAAACATTCGGCTACTCCTATCCCAAGCATTTTAATTGGTCTTTTCGTCACACATGCAGATCGGTGGACGTGGGACACCAAAATCAGTGAGGCTTGGCCTTATTTATCGTGTGCGCATGCGCATGTTCACCAATCGGATTAACAGCCGCGACACCACCCCAAAGAAATACCAAAACTTCCGCACACGAGTCAACTGTTTTTCTCATGCCGATGACCCATGCTAGTTTTACGCACTACGATAGCCAGTCTTAAAATCAACTGTCAGTGTTATTATGCAACTCCAACCTAGATAAGCTGTACTAAGTAGGTGCAGCGACACGTATGAAGTTCGCACGGTGTGGGGAGAATTACGATTGCGCAATAAATGTTCTGTTACTTTGGATGCTTTTTTGACTTGTTGATTGGCTGGATTGATCTATCTCGAGGGCCAAAGACCGTATATGTACAATCTCCCATATGCGTATGCGTATACTCTATCTGACATGAGACGCATCACCTTGGTTCTGATGCATATCCTCATACAGCCACCATCTTCATACAAGTCTTCATTCTCATACAAGACATGAGACTCACGATCCAAGTACACATGCAACACTTTCCGCAAAATATGCCCGAGTGATGGCCGATGATGCCGACTTCCGAAAGATACTTAGTTATGTTAGGTACTCGATGCGGAGTCTCTGGAATATTAATTAGATGCATGTGCTCTTATTATTTCTGTAAGAAGTGATGACTGCAATAAAAGACTAGAGAGATGGGTGTCTCGCATAGAGCTCAGTGTGGAAACCTTGAATTCATTATAAAAAACAAAAGAATTGAGAAAATCCACTGAAATAACAAAGTGTATTCGTAACAAACTGACTCGCGAACTAAAACCTACCCAACTACCTGGTTATGAATTCGGCTTCATCCTCAAGGGTTTTGTACTCCTAGCAGTTGAGCCATTAATAAACCAGGGTACCACGGGGTCGGTCCCTCGGGAGATGTACCGTCTCCAGCACCACGATATGGACTATTGGTGCCGTCTCGCACAACTGTATAGGTATCCGGTAATCGTCCTCTCAACCCTTGAATACTTCCATCTGTCGTGATGTCAGAGTGCCGCAGTAAATTCGCCGGCCAGGGAGCAGTATCGAGACCTACAAACAGCAATCTGAAAATATTCAACCGCAACGGGCAGCCACATCAGTGCTGCCAAGATTTGCCCAAAGCCTAACTCATTCTCTTTGAAATTTTTCCCCGCCATTTTTTGCATGGGCATGCGAGTATAGAAAATCAAACCCAAATGCGTACAGTTCATGAGATAACATATTACCGCTAACCTCCCTGCAAAGGGCTGTTCATCCGGTACAATAACCCGCCAAACTTGCGTTAGGATTCGGTGTTTTCGTCGTTCTCGCCGTTCTCTTCTCGCAATTCGCCGACCGCGGTGTACTTCTTGCAGTCGCCCAAAAAAATTGGAGCTCTGTTTCGAGCGATCACCCCACAGTTGGCGTCGGAAAAATAATGTCAAAAAATAATATGCTGGGCCGAGTATTAATTGATACACAACCAAACTTGTGAAAGTAATAACAGTGATCCATACTATGATCTGAACTTCGATATCATAACAGATTACGAACCAGTTGCTTTGACTGATGATCTCATATGTGAAGCCACAAAGTACTATCGCTGTAGTCATAGTGGTAGCTACTATTGCCAAGCTAACTCGCAAAGTTCGTCGTCGAAGTTTATTGAAGCGTAGTGAAAGTATTGTAAGTACCGGAGTGAGAGAGAAAACCGCGATGTTTGCAGATTGAATCGATGCGTATAATGCCTGTTTGCTACTGATGATACCTCTGAGACCGGCAACATTAATAGCGAGGGCAAAGAATATGGCGCCGTCGAGGAAAGTCTCCATTGTTCGTTCTATACAGTAGTGATGAATTTGGATAGCACTTTCCAAATTGAATTTTCCACCGTATTCGAATGAATCATCTTTCCGAATAGTGGCAATTACACAAATGGTTGTGAAGATGGTTTCAAAAGCGTAAGCCATTAACATCTGGAATTACACATCAGCACTCATCAGAAATATAGTATAATTTCAGTCATAAGCGTACCCCAATGCCCCCGAGGTCAGGGTCTCCAGTTGCTTGAGCAGAATCACCGCAACAGCCATACAAGATATGGCTATATTGTATTTCCATAAAGACGCCTGGGCTCTGATTGTAGCAGGAGCTAAGATTATCATCGTAAAGGTCTGCGGACAGCCCGCTATGCAACATGTCGGCCAGAGTTGAATTAGATGGGTGGGAAAGGTTACCGGCAAGATAGTTGTCGATCCAAGAGCAGCTATTGGTAGGTTTTAAGGGTATCGTAAGCATAAACTCAGATGAGATGTTAGGATGAGAAGCGTTGTAGCTGGCACATGACGAAACCGACATGTCGAATCCCCACATGGACATTGTTGATGAGCCCCTGATACTGATTAAAGACGGAGTATATAAATTGCTCGTCAGGATGGTGTAACCATAGGTGCTCTTTCCTATGATTTGGTAGATGCCAAGCTCCAGGCGTTGAACATATTGCATGTAGACCTGACCGAGCTGCGCTTCAGCTGAGCTGACGTCAAGCACCCAGCGGGTAGTGCATAAGGCACCCAATTACCGTTATATATATCTTTGCGTCTCCCAACTTCTCTCTTCGCTCTGTACCCTAGTCTTTTCCCACGGTTCTCCCCTTTTATATCGTAATAGTATATATAGAAATCCGAGTTTCATTGGGTAGATGCAACCTCTCATTAATAGAATGCATTAAGAACGCCGCTAAACTTGTACTCATCGCCTCCTATCAGTCGGGTTACGCAAGATATCCAGAATGACCTAATAATATCATCTATTCAAAACGTACGGTTGTTGACTTGTCTGGTCAACAATGAAGTGTGGTCGCACAAACATTCCTGCAACCGAGTTTGTGATCGACAACTTAAAAATAATCTAACACTGAATAGTGACACCTTTCGCCAATCCTTATCAAGAGCAGCTTTACATGTGAGCACAGAGAATTTGCGGGGTAGCGGTTCAGATGACGGTGGGTTGTTCTGCGCCGGCTACAGTGTTCCAAAGCGGCCAGGCCCAGCCAGACCGGTACCAATCGACAGCTAGGATGCCGTATATACTCTGGTAGCATTATCATCTTATTCCATCCTCAATTGGTGACGAAACACGGGGTAGAAGGTGGGCAAAAACCCGCCAGATTCATGGGCTCTCACTCACATTCATAGCTCCCTCAAAGTTGGTCCGATTGACTTTGTTTTTCATTAGAATGTAGCGTTTGGAGTTATCTGTCAGATTGCAGTCTTGGATCTTCTCTCAACTGTATGGTTATTAATTAATTTGCAACTTTGAAAATAAAACCGGGATATCTTAGTGCGGTTGCAGGCGTGCGCGCAGCGTGGAATTTTGCACAGATTTCCCGTCCGTTTTTAATCCCGTGGTGTTTCTCTCGTGCAAGGATTTCAAGCCTCGTTCGCAAGCTTGCTCGGGGGCAAAATTTATTTTCGCAGCTAAATGCGATGCAAATTTCCTTGGCGGCACTTTTCCTTTACCAGCGATATGTCAGTGCTCCCCTTTCTTCATTCGATTTTTAGTTACATTTCAGGTCTCTTCATAGAGTCTTACGTGTGCTTTCGAACTGTCTCGGCAGTTTTGTTGCTGCATCTGGCGAGACGGTAGTTGTTGGTTGTGCAACCTACACCAATCGGTGAAACCAACAGCGTAAGGGCTTGGTGTGGATGCATGAAGTATTTCTTTCCTTCATCTGTCATTCGATTGAGCATTGTAAACTAACAAAATATTCGTTGCGTCGCTAATCTGATGATTAACACCCCGGTCGTAATTGTTAGCTTGCCAGGGTGGAATAGTCCGCATTGTTGTTCTTTTTTATTCATACTGTATTCACTCTAACTAGAGTATGACAGAGCCTAATAACACTTCCGCCTCCGGGCGAGCCGGCTAGATGGCGGAGCTCCCACCCGCTACCCTTCGTCCCCACTGACAAAAGAACGATAGAAAGATGTAAAACGTTGGCCGTGCCCACAAAACAGAAGTGTTGATAGAGCCTAAGGTTTGTGACTGCTCTTTTAGACTTCACACTACTCTTCCATTCCCTACGTATCTTGGACCTTTAGACCTGTACCTAGTTATCACACCATAGCCAATGCATACGGTTCTCCCCTCATTGTCGCAACAGTTTTTTTGCCAAACTGCGTTGCATCTTTGCTCCACTGCCGCTGGACAGATTGGTGATCGGAGAACACGCTCTTGAAGAGCTACTTCTGAGCATTAATTTGAGTCCTTGTTGAACTCAATCGCCCAAGATATGGTTGATTTAGAGTCTGAAGGGGGAGTACATGAAACTCTATTCTCAGAGGTTAGCAAACATATATACAATGCAATGATCGCAACACCATACATCCCGCCCCATCCAAAAGAACTTTCCCGCTAGTAAGAAACGCACCTTATCTTCCCAAATTTCACTCGAGAAGAAATCACAATCACACCAAAGATGCACCTAATCACTGCGCCCATCGCCACTGCGACCCGCCATTGTTTCCTATTTAGTGCTTCCGTCGGGTAAGCTTCACTTTTGCCTGTCCCCCCGGGCCGTGGCGCTTCTTCAGCAAGCCTTCTTCTTCAATCTACCATAGCATTTGAAAGGTCTCTCCCGCGGTGGTGGCGTTGGCACCCTCGGTTCGGTATCTTACCCCTCACGGACTATGTGCTGCTATAACTATCGTAGTCGATTGAGGTAGGTTGTGAGATCGGTGTCGTGTCGAAACGAATGTGCAAAAATGCGTCGGGCTAGCCGGCTGTCTATTGAAAGTACTGCACCAACCGGCGAGAGTGTTGTAATCCCCACCATCGTCCTCGTCTTCATCTTCTCAGCGACCAGGCGGACGAATCGGACTCGGTGGAGTCATTATCAGAATTGTGCTCTGAAGGTATCTGTCACGTTTCACTTACCCAGCGCTTACCCCGGGCGGTAACTCCGCGACCCTCTCTAGGGCTCCTCGTTGTACATCTTATTTACTACTAAGTCTCCCTCTCCCGTACGCGTTGTCGCCCTCGTTGCCGTTCCGAACAGCTTTGCCATGTGTCCACTAAGTGTTACCTGATTGCGCGCAGACTCGCACGCGAACTCGTACTTGTACCCAACGCGTCTCGAACTCATCCCGTTGATGCGTCGTTCAGCTACCGGGTTCTCGACTCGTATCGCGGTCGGCCATCTCAATCTAATAATTGCTCCTGCGTGGTCAGTGCAAGCGTACCGGAATCGAGGCAAGAGTGAGTCGCATAGAGTAGACATCGATTATTGTATCCGTCTGGTATCGCAGTAGGTACCCATTGAGGGTTTGGTGAAGTGTTGCTACCAAGTTGTAAGGTGGAAAGTGCGTAAAGTCTAATCTCGACCTCACCGGGTATACTGCTTCCGCCTATACTGATGCCGCCAGTGGCAAACTAGACCGTTGTCACATTGGTAGATATGGACAACGGGCGCGGGTAAGACGACTGTAGGTGAGACGACGGTAATGAGGTAGATGATAGTGGTGGGTACATGACGTTGGGGGGTAGGCGATGTCGGTGGAGGGCGAAGACGACGGTGCGCAGTAGAAAGCACAGAGGAGACGGATTGACAACGGAAAGGACGAGCGCGACGATGACGTAGACAAGATGAGTTGTATGTAGACGAACCCAAAGAGTTCTCAGAATGGGCTAGTATGACATACCTTGTCATACCCTTCAATTCCCTGTGCTGGTGTCAGGCAAGGATTACTGTGCAATTTCTCGCTAAATATGGTGCATGCCTCCTGCAATGCAAGTAGATACCTACTTTAGGAGTTGTACCCGGGGACAGGGATGTGTACATTCCGGGAGCTATGCCAATTTGCGTCGCAAACCCGTGGGGATGAATCCCGGCCGGTTAGTTTACACTACCGAGCAATGCATCGGCCGGCGCTGAAGACACCTCCGCCTCACTCAACCAATTTCAGTGAAGTCCAGGCAGACTACCCGACCAGCTATTATCTACATAGACTGCTACCGAAAATATTTTTTGGATTTTATGTGTTGAATTCTCATTGCCTCTCCGTGCCTTAGGGTAACACCAGAAAACTAATCACCAAATCGGCCTCCCAGGATCTAACCACTGGTTCGCAAGTTAACCACAAAACCAATGATTCCAGCAGTCCAGCGGTGGACCGGTCCAGACTGGACCAGTCCGGGTTTAGTCCAGTCCAGTTCAAGAAGGTTTTGGACCGGGATCGGACCAGTCCACAATTCTGTTGGACCTGGAATGGACTGGACTTGACTGGCGTGGACCAGTCCAGCGCTGTGTCCTGGGATAGGGTATATTTCTCACTGTATTGGTCTGTGAATGGGAGAAATATATCTTGATAGTACTGAATATACAGGCAGAACTGTCTGAATTTCACCCAGAGTGGGTATTCAAAGGTGAGTGGTTATCAAATGTGAGGATGAGTCATGTTTTCAATGATACTTGACTATGAAACAATGTTGAATTTGTAGGTGTGTGTAGACTGGTCCAGACTGAGCCGGTCAAGTCCAAGACTGGTGGTCTCAGGTCCAGTCCTGTCCAACTTTCAATGTGGACTGGACTTGACTGAGCCCTACCTCAGACAGGGACCGTCCGGACAGGTGGAATCATTGCACAAAACCTCACCTTGATCCAAGTAGCATAGATTTCTTGACTTGTACTCTAACCAGCAATCTCCATCTTCACCATCACCATCATTAACAGCACATGCCTGCAACATCACTTAGAAGAGCTTGCAAATAAAACCTAGCACCACAACAAACTGAATCTCCATGTCACAAAAGGAGTAGAACTATACTCGCACTGGAGACGGCTTTGCCACCTTTCTGGTGTTCCAGGTATTATGGAATACATCTGCTTCAGCATGCTCTCAATTAGAGGGAGTTCAGTTCTAAGGGGAGTAAACTAAGTCCGGTGTAGAGACTTTGATATATAACAGACAAAGAGTAGTTGGAGTCAGGCAAGTAGCAACTTAATTATTTACATACCAACCCCTACACTTCTACATATACTACTTCAAGTTTACATGTTATTATCGGGTTATCTATTCCATTTCAAGATATACCGTGTAGCGTTCTATTGGAGCTGTGTCTGCAATGGTGGCAAATACTCACCAAAGAGACCGAGTATTGCAAATGATTAGTTTTTGATACAATTTGTTTTGTGCAATAAATTTGCGATTTGGCTATTTCTTGTTGTGCAAAAATTTGAATATGATAAATATCAATTACATACTGGAGAAATAGGAAAATATTACCAGATAACTTCTTGTCTATAATTTTATATATTGTATAATGATATTTTCACTATATTATTCAATATAGCAACTTTGAAAATACAAACCAAGTGTATTACGAATATACAGATAAAGTTATGTCAGGTACTGTATGCAAAGAATGCAAAGGCATTTTTCCGAGCACACATAGGTTACCCTGCCATGACACATGGCCATGCAATGCAATACACACTAACTTCTACTTCTGGTCATCTCTTGCCCAACTAAAAAAAACCCAAACACATTTGCACTAAAAAAAGCTATATTCAGATGCTTTAAAATGATATGGAAGGGAACTAAATTTGTTTGAACCTAAAGAACAGTGATAACTCATAAGCAGACCAAAAACAGTGTTGACGTTTCCCTATCTCCCCCACCCACAATAATCACATCTGCCAGCTGATTGTCCCAATTATTCTCAAACTCAGATGCTACCATCTCATTATTGTTCACTTCTTCTTCCCCATTCTCAGACCACTCCATCTGGTTTGGACTTTCATTGCACAGCAAAAGAGGAGCTGTTGTTGCTTTCCCCATCATTGCACCCTTCCGATTACAACTGTGTTACCGCCTTCTCACGTCTATTGAGTATACTATCATTGTGGAATATCAGACAAGCTCTTGTAAGTATGCGCCAATGTTGCATATCCATAAAGCGCTTGGCAAGGACTTGGCAGCGAAGTAGTTTGGGCCTGAAGACCTCAATATCAAACCCAGCATACATATCCTGTCCAAACTTACAGAATTAGTCAACAGTTCTCTTCCTGGGTTGGAAGCAACAAGTGTGTGAGTCTATGAGACCCAGATTCTCCGTTCCAAACCTTCCAGTGCTGCTGAGTGTCTTGGGAGTGGATGGCTAGTGGGCCAAAGAAGGGTTCAGAGAGGGCCGAGTGATATGTCGTCATGGCTCTTCAAGATTGTTTCTACAGTTCAAAAGAGATCTACCACTGACCAGGAATGAACACAGCATAGAGTGTACAATGTAGGTAAGTTTGTGCGATTTCACGAGAAGCCTGGAATGATTTGTTCGGCTACAGCAATCAAGTATCAAAAATCTCGAGCGGGGGAAGCATACTTATACAACTCCCCTCTTATGGTGGATGTCAGTCCATGAACAGTCAGCTTGTCAAGCGCTGCACTGTAATGGCATTGTAGGGTGGCAGAGAGGCCAACAGCAAAAAGCTGAAGGAGATAGCTGCAGTGGGAGGGTAGGGAAAGGGCAATAATATTGTTCTGCACTGTATACAGGAGATACTCAATGCTAATATGACAGCCATGGCCATCCAAAATAAGGAAACTTGTAGCCCCATTTTCAATATATGTGTGAGCTTCCTGTGGAGCATGTGGCAGGGGTCAAACACTGGGGCAGTCTGTGCTTCAACAGCATGTGCCAGATAGTCCACCAATAACTTCTTGTTTGTACACCCCTTTAATGAGTATGCAAAATAGGAAGGCTCATCCTCTGAGACAGAGGCATGCTAGCCAATCCAATGTGCTGCCCATCTGTCAATGATGAGCAGTGGTAGCAGCACTTGTGCAGCCTAGACCCTTTTCAACAGGGTAATGAATTTCCACACTTGATTGTACACCAACTATGGATTTCTTCATGTGTCTGACTAGATGACATGGATTTGGAGCATATTTTCCAGCAGGAAGTTAATCTCATCAATGATTCATATGGTGTGGAGTTTAATTCGTTGCCGATCAAGAGCTTACTATGGCTTCAAGTAAGTAAATTTGACTGGAGCTGCATTTGTTGGGGGACGTATATACGAGTTGGAAAAATTCTGGCAGCAGCTGCCGATTATCTGCCAGCACACTCTGCCAGGGAATGTTGCTGACTATTATGCTTGCAAGGACAGAATAGCAGTTAATGAATTATGAAATTTGATTCTTGCCTTGCAGTAGTTGCACTTCTGCGTCAACCCTATAATAGGCAAGAATGGTAACTTGAGCTGGTTTGTACAGTGTTAATAACACTTTGTGTTAACAGGCCAGCGGTCTGGGTATTGAATGTAGAAATGCTTCAAGTTTGTCCCTGTCACAACCGAAAACCCAACCAGCTGCCTCACTGTGCCTCAATACCATCACCATCAACCGACAGGATTTTGTAGGTTTGGTTAGTCTTGTTACTTCCAATCTCCAGTTCTGTTTTTTGGGTTTTCTATTCATGGTCACTTTGAGATATGCTTCTGTTAATCCCAACAAATTTATCTTGGCAAATTGTGTTTTTCTTTGGTGAATTGGACACCTGTACAATAAGAAAGAACAGAGACATGGTCCCTGTTTCTTCCAGAGAATCACTCTCATCGCAGTATGAACAGTTTGTTGTTTCGCATGTTGCGTTATCTGATTGGTTCTTGGTTATTGGCATTCATGAGAAAGGTATTGGCTGTCTTTATAAGCAAAAGAGAAAGTGACACACTCCCTAACTCATCCTGAAAATGAGCATCAATGGAGCATAAACAATTTTCGCACATGCATCGTAAAACATCGGAGCGATGATTGGTTTCAGACATTCATCACTGAGGTATTGGCCACCATTATTGGCCAATGAGAAAGCAACACGCACTCAGCCCCAGTATGAAAAAGACTTTCAACAGAGCATTAACAATTTTTTTTCTTGAAAGTCAGGTCAGGAAAAAGTGATTTCACTGTATATATACATAATCGAAGTTCTGGATGCCCTAATCAGCAGCAGCAGAGAGAGTGACACATGCATTGCCCCATCTTGACAATCAGTGACAACAGAGCTTCAACAATTTTTGGCCTTGCATCATGGTGGATCAAAGGGCCATATGGCTGTTATTGTCTGTATATTAAGTTTTAACTATTTTGATTGGCTAAAATTCCTATGAACACTCAGTTGCAGTGTAGTATTTGGACTGATTTACTACTGTCCAGGAGGCTGTTGGGTGAATGTCTCTTGCTTATCTGCCTGTAAAAGATGTCAACTTCTTGTTTATGGATGTCTGTGATTGAGCACCACCTTAACTACCCCAGATGGAAAACCAAAACTTATTGATGCTCAATTGAGTCTTATTTTCCAGATGTGGCAAGGATAGTGTTGTTTTCTATGTCGCGTATCATGGTGGCAAATACTTGCATTATGTAGAGTGTTAGAAAAGGGTCCAAATTGCCTGGTCAGTTCCGGGTCCGGTTCCACCCGAAACCTGACAGTGGCAACGGGCCTTACCACACGAAAAACCCGGACCATTAGAAATGGGCCGGTTATACCACCAAAAACCCGGCATTTCAAGTTTACAATTTGGGCTCCAATTAAGTATTTGAGTTCTGCTCGTATCACAACACGATCAACACGTAGATTGTGCAGTTTTAGTCGCTTTTTCACCTCCCGCTTTCAGATTTGTGATCGGACAAGTATTCATAGACTCGCGCTCGAAAACCCCCAAATTTCGAGTGAAATTTGCCATTATTTCACAACCACTCCATGAATATCAGTCAGATTGCATTTTTGAATGCAAGAGATGAATCAGCGGCAAAAGCTGAACAATTTACGTATTGGCAATGTTATGATACCAACATGACTCAAATACTCAATTGGAGCCAAAGCTGGTGGGACTGTATGAGTGGAACCGCGGTCCGGTTCCAACCCCGTCAAATACCCATGGTTCGATGTCCGGTCCGGGTAACAAATCGCGCAACACAAAGCGGATCTGTTCTTCGGATACATCTGTAACAGAACCGAACAGAACCAGTGGTCAAAACCTGGACCGCTGGCAGGTTACCTGGACCCGGTGCTAACACTAATTATGTATATCATTGAGCAAGTCATGATTCAATTACATGATATACCAAATCAACACTCTTGAGACTATGTTGACCTATATTTTATCCATGGGGGTATAAGCAATATGGATTGATCTTATATGCCATCTGATACGATGGATTCTGTTTTGGCAGCCTTTCTATTGTCTCTATGTACTTTCTGCTTTCTGATAATATTGTTCTTTAATAATGCATATAAATATATTGTTTACAATATGCTTTAAAGTGTCCACTAATTGTAGATAATAATATAGTACAACATTGTGTTCCTATCTCTCAATACTTGTCCCCAAGTGTAGCTTTGGTCAATGGGCTGCTCTAATCTGCATAATTCATCTTAGCCGCATTAGCACTGTGCAGCTAGTGTACTAACCAGTGGAAGTTCCATCATCAGTCCCCGAATTTGAAATGAAATCTATATTGTACTTGCTGTTGTTTGCCTATGCATGAAGATTGAATGAACCTCAGTTGGCAAGAGCACTACGTATATATGCATATGCAGGTTGCCTGTATTCAATTTGGGAGGAGGGAGCTCCCTCATGGTCACCGGGTAGTGCAGGTAGTTTGCTTCGCTGAGGTGCTGTGGGTTCGGGTTTTGGCTGCCTTCCCCAGGCTGATTGGGGTGAACCTGGTCGTTTGTATGTTGAGCATGTCAGTGGATATTGTGCCAGGTGATTGTGGCAAGGAAGGCAGCCCTCTGTTTGATTTTCACAAATAAAAGCCAGGTCTCTCGGTATTGCACTCTCCACCTTCTTTTCCCTAGGAAACTGAAATCCCCGCTTTCGCTCCACTTGGACTTCAGAGCAAAGGTTGTTGATCATGTATGGTGTTTCCTCTTTTTCGCCACCCAAAATCCCTGCTTTGGACATTATGGCTATAGTAAAGATAAGGCACAAGTCATAATACGTTAGGTGTACATGACCTTATTGCCTTGCCATTACAGCGGACATATTAATGACCTACAACAAAGTAGTTGCTGCTTGTAAGAGCGGGATGGGGGGATTACATCTACCATATATGCTTCTATAGTCTCCACTATGGTGTTCATTGCTTGATTCATCCACTTCCAAGAAAGCTTATGATCAAATTCATCTGTGAAAATTCTAGAGTTTACAACATTATGAGGTTCTACTACACTAACAGTTCTGAAAATTATCTTGGATGATTTTGGTGGATTCCCATTACAGACAGCTATAACTTGGACACTTAGCTCCCTATATATACCAACTGAACATGATATTGTATATTGACAGCTATCTACCTGAATATGGTTTCACACACCTTCTGTCATATGGTACTGCTTATTCTTGTTGCTTCTGGTTTGAAGGACATTGTTAGATTTTGAGTCCTGAGTGTTACTTCATCAGCAAAATGTAGTTTAGTCACTGGAGGTTTTCAGGAGTGTCAGAGAAAATGTGGAGTATAAACGTAGATGCGTCAATTTCAGGACAGCATTAGCCAGTAGGAGAGGATTTCTGCCTGCCTACAGAGTCACTGGGATCGTTGATTACAGGTACAGAAGTATCATGGAAAAGATTGTGACAGGTTTGGAAAAGCCTCAGAGCGCCGGGGAGAACTCTGGGTTCACCTGGGATCACCTGGCAGCACAGGCAGTATGGTTGGAAGCGCCAACGACTACCCTGGGAGCACTGACAACCAGCCTTGGACCACTGGTGACAAGTATGTGTGCTCCATGAATCACTGTTGAGCAGTCCCTGAAAAGCAACATCTTTGGGAACATGACTGATGTGCCTGGATATCATAGCTACAACTCAATGTTCAATGATTATGAGAACTCATGTATTCAGTTTCTATTTTCATGAATGGATTTATATAGCTACCCATCTACACGCAGTATATCTGGCCTCGCGGCAAGTGGACAGTGAGAACAATTCAAGATGTGCTTAAAGTTGACCATGGTGTGAACTCAGTGATACATTGAGAGGCCATGATCGAGTGAAGTTTGAGATTCACATTGAAGCAGTACTTGGGAGTATTTGGAGATAGAGTTGAAGGCTGTGATCGACTGATCGTAGAGATACACTTTGAGGCCGTGATTGAACGAGTTTGGACATGCACCTGGATGTGGTATCCTAGCGAATTTGGCGAAAAACTTCGAGGCTATGATCTAGTGAATGTAGAGATGAACTCTATCATTGTAATCGAGTGAGTTGCAGATGCACTTGGAGGCCATGACTGTGTGAACTTGGAGGCCGTAATGATGCAAGTTGGTAGATTCAGAAGGACGCCGTAATTGTGCAAGTTTGGTGATCCACATGGCCGTCATGTTCATTCGAACTTGCAGGTCCTAATTATGCAAGTTTGACATGTACTTAGAAGCAGTCAATGGACAGCGCTCTGGATGCTAAGGCTGTATTCATCAGTTCGTTGACTTGTAACCATGGGAATGTGACAATGTGACTTAACTTTTGAACTCTCATGGGGAGCCGGCTGATGGCGGTCGATTGTATATGGAGGCATGGTAGACACCAAAACTACATCCAGGGGTCAACATGTAATCATGAAAATGAATGGATGACAAACAATCTTGGGTGGATTCTGGATTCGGTGTATGCCGTACTTGGTGTCAAGTCATGATGATTACATGGCGGGACAGAGAGGGATGACAAAAGTTTGTATTTTGCAATGATGGTACGGTTGTGCATGGCAAAGAGGAATATAGGGGATGAAGATGAGAACAATGTGAAGGATACAAGTGGACATGAGAAATGAAAAGTATGACATGCCTGACTTCATTTGAAAAACATTCCAAGGGTGTGATTTCATGCAGGATTGGGACTTGTATGTACTGTGTTGGAGATGGTGATTGGACTCGCACACGAGATTCTCTTAACTCCCAGTTTCTTGGAATGATTTCCCCCTTCCCCTCTCATCTCTCTGTTTCTTGTCCTCAACTCTACCATTGTACAACATCACAAAGTCAAGTCATCGCTCTCTGACTCTGCATACCATGGTCAGAAGTCAACACTGAAGACTGCAAACACCGAGTACAGCATACACTGAGTAGTACATACACTGCATACTGCATCATCTGAAGATCCACTGTGCCCCGCTCCCAGCCAGTCTCTCAGCAGACAGTGTGGTACGTGATGTTCTACCGTCCTGCAAATACCAGTTAACCGATGATTCCAATCACACCTCCCATCTGATCTCCTTTCTGAACTACTGCATTCAGGATGTCCGACACCCAGTTCCCCTTCTATCTTGCTTGATGACATCCTCCCAATTGCATCTCGTAACTTGCTTGATCACAGCCACAATGTCTATCTCTACATTCACACAATTATCACCTCTAAGTTCCCCCTTGACAGTCTCAACACGCATCTCTGAACTTGCTCAATCACGGTGTCGAAGTGTATACCTATACTACCAACATTCCAGCCTCCAAGTTCTCACAATGACGGCCTCAAAGTGCATCACAGAACACGTTTGATCAAACCCTGCAAATCAATGCGTAAGGAGTGACGGATTGTGTACAGAGCTACCGGTGCAACGGAGGTCGACAAAGTGATTGAAGATATATATTCGGCCCAATCTGGGATTGATAAACATCATCTCATTTACATCTGATCTTGTCATACAATCATAATACAGACTCCATTTCCCAAACGGGTGGACTAACTGGCTCTATCCGAGGTGTCATGGATTCTCAATCCCAGATAGTATCATCTCTTCTTATCTGATCACTGCAATCCTCAAGCCAAAAATGCACTTTCTACAGAATTCAGGATGGATTTCACAAGATGTGCGACGGAGTGTTGGTGGTGGTCACTGTGCCTTGGTACTCCTTTGTTTCACCATATCAGCAGACACAGTGGTAAGTCTTTAGGTTCTATCAATGGGCGTGACCGCGTGCTCCCCTGAATATGATTGTGCACCATCAGCAGCAAAATAGGTCGTATATATATATTTCCAGACTGAAATAACGTATGCCATATCATGATGTAGTGAATCGTGTGACCGTAACAAAGACCACTATAATAAGATGCAATGCCCTGTTGTTATGAACGAACCACTGCAGTGAGAATTTGATATGAAGTCTCCTGCAGTGCTTGGCAGTGGTTTCACCCACTGTTGAGGTCTCCTCAAGAACATAATACCAGTATCAGCTGCTCATGAACTCTCCCGCAGATCTGCGTGAAGGAGGTCCAGAAATTGACTATCCTATAAGTTAAATCTCGTAGCATTCTGAATGCACATCTATATCTGCTGGTACTTTCAGATGTACCTAAGATAGCTCTTGCAGAGTCTGGGAGCACATTACTTGGCTCCAGTGGGATCTGGAAGCATCTAGACGTACTTAGAAACACTCGTGAGGTACCATGGAGTGGCTGAAATCATTGTATGTCGCTTTCAGACTGATATACATTTTGCTGATGTGTCAATAGCTGTATGTGCAGCTGCGCCGCAGACTGACCGTGATCTGGATTGATGCTGGGTGGCTGTCAGTGACACCTTGAATGAAGCAACTGTTGGTAGGCTCGATTGAGATGTACCCTCTTTATACAGTGGTGATTGTGAATCGATTATTTCCCGGTGTGGGATAGGAGAGGAAGATGATAATGAACAGGAGTGGGCAGCATTATGGAAGGTAAAGTTACATTCAAGTCAAAATCGAATGAGCGACAGCTAACATTTATGTTCTACTCATGATGAATCCTCCTGTGTATTGCTGCAGGTTGCAGGGGTTTCCAATAGTCCATAATTTGAAATAACTCGGTCCAAGTTCAGTCATTTGTAGACACTGATCAATAGCGGTTTACAACAAGGGAAACCCTATGATGGAATCATACAAAGAGGACATTCTTCAACATAAAGGATGTTTGGTGATATTAGTCTCAAGGAATCTCGTTGATCATTCAAAAATCAGATGCCAAAAAACCGACTAATGTTCTAACAAGAGCACAATCATTTCCAATACAGTAATTATCACAATTAAGATTTTGTTTTGTGCAAGTTGATCACATGTAACAACCATGGCACATGGTTCAGCTTGGCTTCATGTTATCCATATCTTGCAATATCTAATATCACACCCAGGAACACAGTCAACACAAAACACAATGTTCAATGCTACAAAAATGAACAATTTATCTCTCCTGCTAGGCAAATGTGGCGAATCAACAAGATGACACACTGAACCACATCATCCTCCCGATGAATGCAAGAGTGCCTTTTGTGCTGAAGGAATGCGATCTCTTTCAACATCTCCCATGTAGTGCTCCCTATTGAAGTTTGTTTTGGAGAGAAAATCAGCAACACACTTTTTAAGTAATAAACAGAAAGCGAACTGGATACAAGATTATGTTTGGAGAGAGGCTGGTAGCGCAAAAAAGCAACTTGGAGATGCAGAGATAGAAATTAAGCAAGAGAAAGAACATATGTCGAATGCAGAAGATGTGGTATTGGCACCCAGACAGCCCAAAATAGCAATTGAGGAGATGTTGAATGCAATCAGAAACAGTGTGAGTGATCTTTCATGATCAAACAATGGGGAAGCTGGGGAAGATGTCCAAGAGGAATGAGGAATGTACTGAGCTGGGCAAGCTGAGTGACGATGACAACCCTGGCTGCGTGATGGGAACCATGTTCCAATACGAACAACTGCACATGGTCAGTAACCACCAAACATTACAATAACGCTTAAAGATGCGACTGCAGCAGGATTGGGGTACATGGCTGAATACATCCGTAAGAGAGATAACCCGTATATGAATTCGGATATGAACCTTCTGTCAGTTGTTAACAATCGAATCAAAGAAGTGACAGCGACACCTGCACCGACAAGATGAGTAGACAATGTAAAGACCCTTGCTATCGTCTATGAAATATTGGACATGCTGCAATGTACTTCATGATTCGAAAGTAAGTATATGAGGCTAGGTTTCAGAGAACCACAGTCCCAAATGCATAACGTTGCTCCCGGCGGACGTGGCCCCAGATTCATCATAGTATAAAACACTCAAATTTGTGCAACTTGTAAGCATTTTCAGTAGCATACTGCCTGCCGAGGTAATGTCCACATAGATATCAGATCCACAGAAAGAAACGGTAATGACTCCCTGGTAAACTTACAAATATCTTGGTCCATTCGTCTTTTTTGAAACAGGACTTGTTGAGCAGAATTTTTTTTGCTTATTTTCAACATGGTAAACCTTCTCTTGAATGTAGTAACAAAATAGCAAGACATGTTGATTTGTCTGTGCATGTGCAAGGGTTATAATACTCATGGAACAGTTTTAGACCCCAAATGATATGGATAGAGAAGCAATGAACTGTGTATCGTCTTGCCTGTGAATCTTGAAAGAAACTAAATACCAGATTATAGAGAAAAATTACAATCAATATTAAGGTTTGTGATGTCATCCAACTGATATGAGCCACGGTCAATGCACAATGCGAAGATGTATGAATGATGAACATCACGCCGCAGTTCACCATCCATTCAACTGCAGAACACTCTGCCCCAATCTGGTGCACATAGTCGAGATCATGAACACCAATCATAATCTGTCAAGGACAATGTAAAGAAGGGAAGAATGAGGAAAGTTGAGGATGTCAGGCTATATTCATCTGACCTCAGTGGATGCATCTACATAACATGAATTGTACCCAGATTGTGCTGAAACCTAATGAGCATACATCATTACTGGCTCTGATTATATGTTTAGTGGTGCATTAGAAATTCAAAGGCCTTGAAGCCTCTGTGTGCAAATATCTATACATTGAAAGGATATAATGACTGTCAATACAGACTATACGCATTTTCGCATCTAGTTGTTAAGTATGCAATAACTTTTACTATGTCTGTGAAATGAGCGTCAATGGAGCATCAATGATTTTTACTGATTCAAGTCTGATAACTGAAAACAGACTAAGTTGCAATAATACATAATTATAGGATTGACGGCCTTTATATTCGACGATGCTAGCCATAACATCACTACCATCCCCTAACCATGTGTGCCAATGGAGACTCAGCAATTTCTAGTATTGAATTATGCAAAATCCAAGGGCTGTATATTGACATTAACCCATAATCAAAGTATTGGTGATCGGTATGGACGAAATTCTAGTGACCATATCGCTGCCACACACCAGAAATGAACGTCAACTGAGCATAATCAATTCAAGGTCTTGCATCTTTTATAAACACTTGGCTGTGCAATAGTATAAACCAATAATCTAAGTATAATGCAGCCTGTAGAGGCAAAAACACCCACAGTGATAACACCACTGCGTCAGAAAAAATGAAGCTCAACGGAGCGTTAACACTGTCGGTGTGGTGTCTGTAAGCTACATGGCAACCAGCTGCATCGAATTGTTTCCAAATTATCTTTTCAATGGTCACTCTCTTCACCAGGTTGTTATATCAACTTCACAAATGTGCATGCAATGTCACACATCGCTCCTGATTATCTAATTGCTAGCTCAAGAGTCAACGATCACAAACCAACTTCTTGACTGTACTACAACACAACGTTTGACAGTCTGTGAAGGTTAATTATGCAATGTTGGAACTCCAATCGCGAAGTTTCATTGACACCTATCATTTACCACATTCATATAGGTTAACATTCCTTTGAATAATAAATGTGTCATTGTTGCAGGTGGCAGCAACGTTGCCTTACAAATCACATTTGATACCTTGTGACCTTGTGTGTAACTGGGAGTGTAGGGTACAATTCATTTGAAAAATTCAAGATATGAACCTGCATTGGTGTTACCAAGGGTTCTGGACCGTCGCAGCGGGTCCGGTTCCGGGGCAGAACTAAACAGGCGCCAAATTGGCGGTCTGGGATGCCAATTGGCACAACAAGTCAATTCGGGTTCAGTTCGATAGAAATGTTACTACGCGTCTACATAGGGCAGGTTGCCAGCGGGTTGTCCAACAGCTCCATCTGTAAAGTCATATAATGTTACTCCCTTTGCCATTTGATATTACAGCTCAATCTAAATCACTTAATCGACATCCTAGAATCACATTTTGCAAAATTGCTAGGTTGTGAGATCGATAATATTTGAATTTGTGTTTTTCTTTTGTATTTTGAATTTTTGACTATGGTGGAGTGTAATAGTTACACTATCAGCTCAAATATCAAAGCGATTCATTCATTACCCAATTTGCATGACCACAAATTGATGACCTTTGGTTCACATTAGGTTGAGAGTCATCTTCAGAATGGGGTAGTCACCATATTACTTCGTGTTTTGCCCATCATGGATTCCAATACGTTGGTTGTGGACGACAGCTAGCAAATCAGTAACCAATTATCTTGTTCACATGATCCAAAATCTTTGATGCTTCCGTGACGCTTATTTTCAGCACGGAGCAGTAACCATGTCAGTTGCTCTATTACTGATAAATCCTGCCACTATTTTGGTTACGCATAACTGCATGCATATCCATTTCCAATTACCTTACTTACATTACCAAAAATAGTTGATGCTCTGTTAATGCTCAGTTTCAGGTTGTTGTAAAATCAACACTAACTATATTGTATATGACTGTGGCCAAACTTCAATTATAGGTAAATGCCGTACAACAGCCATTGGCTTATACAGGATGCAGCATCCAAAATTTTTGATGCTGTATTGACGCTTTGTTGACACATTTTAAGCTGGAACGATATCGACATTTACCATATTGTCCATGATGCTGGCCAATACCTTGATCATAGGTAAATGCCATAGCACAGCCATGGTAATATACAAAATGCAACACCCAAAATCATTGACACTCTGTTGATACTCTGTTGAGAATCTGTTGACATTCTGTTGACATTCATTTTTATGTATAGCGAAATTGACGCTAGCCATATTATCCATAGCAGCACCCAATACTTCAATTATGAATAAATGCCATAGCAAAGCCCTTGGATAATACAAGATGCAACCCCCAAAATTGTTGACCCTTCGTTGACACTCTGTTGACGCTCTGCTGACGCTCTGTTGATGCTCTGTTGACACTCTGTTGACGCTCTGTTGACACTCTATTGATGCTATATTGACCCTCATTTTTGGATGTAGTGAGATTCACACTTGTCATATTGCCCATAATGGCACCCAAAACTTCACTTATTGGTAAATGCCGTTGCACAGCCCTTGGATCATATTATATGCAATACCCAAAATCTTTGACACTCAGTTGACCCTCTGTTGACATTCTGTTGATGCTAATTTGTGGGTGTAGCAACATCGACCCTAACCATATTGCACATAAAGTGGGCAAATACTTTGATTTTGGGTAAAGACCATAGCACTGCCCTCGGATTATACAAGATGCACTGCCCTAATCGTGGATACTCTGTTGATGCTCTGATGCCGCTCGGTGGATGATCATGTTCAGGTGTAGTGACATTGAAATTACCCCGTAGTACTCACATAAGTTGGCAATACTTTGACTATATGTAAATGCTGTAGCGCAAGATCTGGATTATACAAGCTGCAATACCCAAAATCATTGACGCTCTGTTGACCCTCGACTGACGCTCATTGTCAACTGTAGTGACATTGACACTTACCATATTGCCCATAATGGCAGCCAATACTTCACGCATTGGTAAAAGCCATAGCACAGTCCATGTATTGTACATCATGCAATACCCAAAATTGTTGTCGCTCTGTTGACGCTCTGTTGACACTCATTGTTAGGTGTAGCAACATGGACGGTAACCATATTGCCCATAATGGCGGCCATTACTTCGCTTTTGGGTAATTAACATAGCACTGCACTTAGATTTTACAAGACGCACTGCCCAAAATTGTTGATGCACTGTTCATGCACAGTTGATGGTGTGTTGATGCTCTGTTGATGCTCCGTTGACACTCTGTTGACATTCTGTTGACACTCATATTTAGGTGTAGCGACATCATCATTAACTATGTTGCCTATACTGGCAGCCAATACTTCGATCATGGATAATATCTTTAGCACAGCCCATGGATTATATATCATGCAACACTCAAAATTGTTGACACTCTGCAACCTCTTATTCACATAATTGTGCTGTTACCGTGTCACCGTCTTATTTGCCTTTAGGTGCTGCCAATATAATAATTATGAATACCAGTGAGTAAATCACGTTCCAATTTGCTTACTTACAAGTCCACAAATTGTTGACACTCTATTGACATTTATTTTCAGACTTGGGCTATTAGCGTATCGGTTTGTTTCTTGGCAAATAAGGCTGCCAATATGACGATTATGGATAACTGTGAGCAAGTCGCATTTCAATTAATTTACTTACAATTCCAAAAATCAATGACACTCAGTTGATACTCATTTTCAGAATGGGGCTGTCACCGTGTCGCTTTCTTTTGTGCCTATAAAGGCTGCCAATAAGTACATTATACATGATATTGAACAAATCACTCCCCAATTAACATACATACAGGACCAGGAATCATTGATGATCCATTGACACTCATTTTCAGCATGTGGCTGTGACTGTATCGTTTTCTCTTTTACCTATAAAGGTTGCCAATACGTTTGTTATGTATAACAACAAACAAACCGTTTCCCAATCAACTGACTTACCAAACCAAAAATCATTAACACTTAATTAACACTCATTTTCAACTTCAGACAGTGACCATGTCACTTTGTCATGTGTTTATTAACACTGTCAATATGTGTGTTATGAATAACACCAAGCAAACCGCTTCCATGTTACCTTACTTACAAGACCAAAAATCCTTAACTCTCCATTGACTCATAAATGGAGGTGGTCTGTCAATTTCAAATCCACGGACACACATGTGCTCAGGGTGATAGATAACAAAGTGCTGTAACATTCCAGCACTTTGAGTTGCCAATTCACTGCATGTAGATCTATATACTAATTTTTGATTAACATTGTACAACAACCTTCCTTTTCCTTATCCAGTTACCGCTTCAGGATTTCCAAGACCGACGTGAAGCAATTTTCAAAATATTGACCATGTACAGCGGGACTAATTGCAGAGTGATGTGGTTGGAGTTGTGGATAGATGTAACATGATGGGGGTCAGACATACTGATTTGTGTTGCGCATTGACCGCTCCTTCTATAACACGTATGCCATCACAAAGTCAAATTTTGTTTGTACGGTTTGTCCCCAATGTAGATTGGGGTTTCCCAGTTATCCATGAGGGTCAGGAGAATATTACACTAATCAAATATTAATCAACTTGGTTTGGAGTCTTGAATCTTCTTATAGGCTATCTGAGCCTTGCACATGGAGAGACAAATGAGCATGACTGACAATGTGGTCACTGGAATCAGAAGAATGCTGACACAGTGCAAAGTAGGTACACCAATCTATTTTGGTGGAGATATGTCATTAATACTCAGAATTTGGCCACCAAGTCTACTGATGACCTGTGAGACTTTGCATTGTGTTCATCGTAATCCAATCGCTGTATGGTCTTTACATAAGGAGGCTATCTGGAGCATCAAAAACTTACAGCATTTAACAGGCTCCAATTTCAGAATTGGTGATGAATTACGCACTGCGCCGGGCATGCGAGACCATATGCATAGCTGAGACTGTGCTTGCCTGCATGCTAACTTCATATGGCTACATTCTGCTTGTGAACTCCATTCCTGCATTGTAATTTTCCGATGACACTATCAAGTCTCTCCATCAGCTCTCCAAACGCTGTTGGCTCAATACCAGGTGTATACCAATTCATTATGAGCGTTATCACTGCCGTAACTGTCGATCAGGCTGTTCTGTACCTCTAATCCTACTGTTAATACAAGAAGAAAAATTGTTCACACTCAACTTCAGGATGTAGCTGGAAGCATGTCTCTGCTGGTTTTAATTTCAAAGGCAGCCAATGCAACGAACAAAAACAACGATGTACTAAACATTGTATTATGCACTTGACAGTAGGATATCTATTGCCGACGGTGATTAGAAAATCCCGAACACAAGAACCTCAGATTGTAACCAACAGGTCTACCCTAACGCAGCATAACGCGCGCATTGCTGGATAAGGGTACGTGGTTGGCCTGCAATGAATTGGCGGATCCGGTTTTCAGACAGCTCTACAACCGAACTGAACAATATTTCGCGTCCCATCCTGGACCACCCGCGGGTTACCCCGACCTATTGCTAACACTTAGCTGCATGGCATTTCTATTCGGACAGCAGTACTGAACAGTGCAGCATCTCTGGTATTATGTGTACTGCTTGTCATTATGCCCTTCACCATCCATTTGAACATGGGACTAGCGGAATTCAGAAACGCATACTGGTCAATGCGCACAATGTCTTGTCAAATAAATCAACTCAGTGAGAGGTTATTAAACTGACTAGTTCAATGGTCAATGAATCGATATTGCCCACATTGTAAATACATGAAAGTCGAGGAATTGCAATGTCAAGTTCACAAAGCATATTCTTATTCCACTTGTTGGTTTTGTCGATATGTACTGAATTCGGAAACAATCAGCTCCAAACAGGCATCCAAGAACCTTGTAACTGCCAATTTTCCCCTAGACAACTGGAATCACTATTCAATATTAGGTGTTGATCAGGCTCAGATACTGCTGAAGACAATGTTGACCCTAGAGCTACAATGGTCATGCAAGACAACAAAAACCAAGTTATTGCCACCTGCCGTCTGCGTCCCTAGCAACAATTGTCGGAGAGAATACTTACGTACAGTCGATGCATTTCAGATGTAATTGCCGTCAATAAATACACTTTGTTCAGCTCTAGACATGTGGACATTAACAAACAAATTAGTCACAATGTCTGTCATTGCTTACAATATGGATGGACATTGGGCATTGCAAGAAGAACAACTCACTTGAAAAGAGCCAAGTAGCATACGCTATTCCCATTTCGAACGTTAATCAAGGATGATAGGTGATTTTGCAACTTTCTGTCAACAGGCTAGCCATTCATTTGAATCAAGTTCTCTCTCATATTGAACTTACCTATGGCTGTTTACTTGGAACTAGAACTAATAACGCTTCATCTAAGTACTGGATGACTTGGGATCCACAATCAACTCTGAGGCCTACAGAATCGAGGTGCCTGCATTGAGAAAACACATGCCATGCATGGTGCACTGTATTCATCAGCAAAATGTATTTTACTCACTGGAAGCCTCCAGGAGGGTCTGAGAGGATGTGGAGTGTAAACTTAGATGCGTCAATTGCAGGAGAGTATGAAACCCTTGGAGGCCATTCCTGCCGGCCTTCAGAGTAACTGGGAGCGCCGACGACAAGCCTGGGAGCACCTGGGAGCACCGGCGACAAACCTGGGAGCGCCGGCGACAAACCTGGGAGCGCCAGCGACAAGTCTGGGAGCGCGTTGAATCACAGTAGAGCAGTCTGGGAAAAACAACATCTTCTTTGGCAACGCTGCTGGTGCGCGCCTGGAAATCATAGCTACTACTTATCGTTCAACGATTTTTAAATCTCATGTATTCAGTTTGTATTCTCATATATGTATCTATATAGCTACCCATCTACACACGGTATATCTGGACTGGCTGCAGGCGGTGCTTGAGAGCAATTCGAGGTGCGCCTGAAAATAAGGATCGAGTGAACTCAGAGATACACTCCGAGGCTGTGATCGAGCGAGTTTGGAGATGCACTTGGAGGCGGTAATCAAGCGTATTTGGAGATACACTTGGAGGCCGTGATCGAGTGAACTTAGAGATGCACTCCGAGATCGTGAACGAGCGAGTGTGTAGATGCACTTGGAGGCCATCATCGTGCGAACTTGGAGGCCGTAATCGAGCGAGTTTGGAGATACACTTGGAGGCCGTGATCGAGCAAGTTTGGAGACCGTAATCGAGCCCGATTGGAGATGCACTTGAAAGCCATGATGGTACGAACTTGGAGGCCGTCATTGTGCGAGTTTAGAGATACACTTGGAGGCTGTGATCGAGCGAGTTTGGAGATGCACTTGGAGGCCCTGATCGAGCGAGATTGGAGGAGTATTAGGAGGCGGTCAATCTGGAGGCGGTAGTTCGGGAAGGAGGCGCGACGGGAGCTGAGACTCTATTCATTGCTTGACTGGTAATTGTGCGAATGTAGAGAATTGAGTACAACATGGTCTGCCGAGAGATGAGAGACTGGCTGGGAGCGGGAGACAGTCGATCTTGGGATGATGCAGTACGCGGTGTATGCTGTACTCAGTGTATGCTGTACTCGGTGAATGCTGTACTCGGTGTATGCTGTACTTGGTGTTTGCTGTACTCGGAGTATGCTGTACTCGGTGTATGCTGTACTCGGTGTTAACTCTTGATCATGGCATGGAGAGATAGAGAGCTATGACTTAACTTCGTGTTCTTAGGTGATGGTAGAGTTGAGGACAAGAAAGAGAGAGATGAGAGGGTATGGGGGAAATCATCATGAGAAACTGGTACTTAAGAGAATTCCGTGTGCGAGTCAATTTACCATCCCCGATACAGCAGTTGTGAGTCCCGATCCGGCGTGTTATTACACAGATACGAGGTCTTCTTAACCCAATCAGGCAAGTCGTACCCCTGATTTCTCATTTCCGCTCGTAATTGTCCACATCGTTCTCATCTTCATCCCCCATCTCTCTCTTTCTCGTCCATAACTCTACCATCATCGCAGAACACAAAGTTAAGTCATCCCTCTCTATCTCTCCATGTCATGATCATGAGTTGACACCGAGTACAACATACACCGAGTACAGCATACACCCAAGATTGTTTGTCTTCCCTTCATTCTCATGATTACGAGTTGACCCCTGAATGTAGCTTCAGCTTCCGGCGTGCCTCCCTACACGATCGACTGCCATCAGCCAGCTCTCCATGAGAGCTCAAAGGTAAAGTCGCCTTGTCACATTCCCACGGTTGCGAGTTAACTAACTGATGAAAAGAGTCTCAGCACCCGGCGCGCCGTCCATCGACTGCCTCTCAGTACTTGTCCAAACTCGCTCGATTACGGCCTCCAAGTTCGCACGATCATGGCCTCCAAGTGCATCTACATACTCGCTCGATCACGATCTCGGAGTGCATCTCTAAGTTCACTCGATCACGGTGTGGTGAAACGGTGGAGCTAGAAGGCAGACAGCCCATCATCAACACTCCGCCGCACCTCGCATGGTATCCGAAGGGAATTCGTGAGAAAGAGCGGTTCTAGCTCGAGGAGCGTAGGAAGAGGGTTAGAGGATATGAAGGGATACCCGGCTATGATGAACCACACATATTGCGTGGATCTACGAAAGCTCGGCAAGAGTGCATGAGACCAAGAGCTGGGAAAGATAGAGTGTGTATTTCGTATATTGAGATGATGTCCACCCTGGGGTATTCCAAATATATACTGCCTGTCGCTGAGTCCATCTCCATTATCCCTGTATCTCTGTATGTATATATATAGAGAAACTTAGATAATACATGCCATATTATGATGTAGCGAATCTTGTGACTGTAACAGCCCAATATGATCGATGAAATGCCTTGTGGTTATGGAACTGTAAGAACCACTGGTGTGAGAATACGGCACCAAGTCTCCCGCAGAGCTTGTACAGAGGTCTTAGCTGCTCTCGAAGTCTCCCGCAGACCTGCGCAGAGGTCGCAGCAGCTCCAAAATTTGACTATCCTAATAGTCAAATTTCGTAGCATCCTGAATGCACCTCCATCACTGCAGGTGCTTTCAGGAGCATGTGAGAATGCTCTTGCAGAGTCTGAGAGCACTTTGCAACGCTCCAGGGGGGGCTGGGAGCATCTAGAAGTACTTAGAAGCACTGGCTAGGGCTACCGGAGTGTCTGGGAGGTTTGCGTATGGCTTCCGGACCGAATTACATTTTGCTGATGTAGCATTCCAATCATCATAGTTGTCATCGTGGTCGAGATCAAGTGGCTGTGGTTCAGGATCATCTCCGGTGACGATTGTATATGCTCTCATAGGTGACGAAATGAGTGTCATGTCGTCTTTCCATTCGTCGTAGTGTCCGTGAGTGAGCTTAGGAATGTCGCCCCACCTGGTTTTGTTGAAGGCGGGTTGAGAGGAAGTTATTATGGAAGACATCGAGACATCGTGGAGATGGTGTTGTGGTTTAGGGTTCTTTTTGAGATCGTGAGAATAGGATTTTATATGGTAGCGATAACCGGGCTCATAACCTGTTGAAAAACTGATTGCTAGAAGCTTACTTGTATACTATCTAAGAGGGCCACAAGGCCAATATATATGAGAGCGCAAGTACGGCTGAATGCCATCAGCCCGTATCAGAGTGAACAGTCATCTCCGGCCATTCAAGACATCACCGTCTCCGGCCATACAAGACACCTCCGCTACGGCCATACAAGCCACCTCCGCTCCGGCCATACAAGAAATCTCCGCTCCGGCCCTACGAGACTCATCTCTGGCTGAGACCTGTATATGCAACACTTAGTCTTGGTCCGATTGACTGGATTTGTGATTTTGCATATAGTTTGTATCGGGGTGCCGTCTCTGATTTTCTCTGTATTGTGTAGTTGTTAAGGAATTTGCATTTTCGAAAAAAAAAACGCAGGATAAATTAGGGCAGCGGCAGTCGTACCCTGCCTTAACCCTCTCCCTCCCCACTAACACGGGTGTGATTCTTGAACGGATTAGCTGTCCAATCTTCATCCCGTGCTTCACATTGCACGCTGCACCAGCGGAGATAGTAGCAGCAGTAGTTAAGACGCGTACAGCGTCAATTTAAAACTATTGCATGACAGGTACCGACGGAGATGCCCTATCGAAGCAGAACTTGAACTGCGCCACAACCTCCCACATTTTGCAAAGATCTGTAAGATTTCATACGATACGCGGAGTACGCTAAGGGAGAAGAGCGGAGATATTCAAGACTTTGCTGGACGGGTAGCACGCAAGGCCATCGGGTATGGAGACGTGCGATTGAAGCTTCGTCTGCCGGGAGGCCCCCAGCATGAGGTAGTTGTAAGAGACGTTTTGGATGTGGAAGAAGCACACATCTTGTTTTCCCAATCGCGGCTTTTGATCGGAGATTGGGGATCATTCCCCTCAATGGCTACGTAATAAAAATAGATGATAGAAAGCCAGCAATGAGAACCGGAAGAGGTCGAAGAAGGCTTGTTGGCGTGGCCCTGCCGGTTGGTGAGCATATCCGGATAGTCCCAGAAAACTGTTCCACGGCTAATATACCTGTCCATCGAATGAAGCCAACTAAATCAAGAAGCATGATATATTCTGCTGGTAAAAAAATATGATCCACGCAATATAAGACTTGGTGGATGTGAATTCATTATACCTCTATTCAGTTTGTGGGTAATTTTTAAACCCTTAATGGGCTAGCTCAGTTCAATTATACATATAGTGATAGAAATTTACAGTTCACTGCGGAGCTATCCGGGCCCCTCAAACACCATGACATCATCAATCCTAATGTATTAATTCAGGATTTTGACAGCTCTAACAGTATTAAACTTCGAAAATGCGTCTCTGCTGCTGGGCTGTTGTGACTTTTGTCATTGTCCATCAATGGCCACAATATTGCGCTTGTACAACTAGTTGACCGAGAGCAGGGGACAGGTAAATTAGCCGTGGAACAGTTTCATGGACTGTCCAGATAGACTCCCCGCAGGTTGTAGGGTTATTGCTGCTCGATGTGACGGTTGTGGGGAAGGGATCCGGTCAAGGTAGCCGGAAATCTAGCTGGAATCAGGAGCATTTGTGGTTTGTGAGCATGATTGTTCTGGAGGAGGATGAACGTTTTGGAGGAGGGCTTAGTTGATTGTTTGGCAGGCGTCTGGGTGTGGCGTGGTTTGTTTTTTTGGTTTTCTGTTTGTTTTCTTTAGAGTTTGGAACCTACGGATATGATAATCGTCCTGGAGGAGTGTTGGATTTAGTGATGACAGATATCACGTGTCATTTTGCAAGGGTTTGTGTGGTTCGCTAGTGTGCCCATTCTTTGTAGACTCGTGGCTTCTTTGACTTAAGACTAAGAATCAATCAATGAATGGAACATACACCACAATTGATTCAATATTTCTAGCAACACTGAATGCCATGGATTAATGTATAACAAGATAGCGAACACCATGATTTCTACTTCCCATGCGTCACGTGTGCATGGGTATACGGTAGTGTTATTCGGGATGGAGTTTTTGATCTCGATTCCGGTGATGTCGATATGGCGGCTCATGCGGAGAATTCATTCACGGAACTCCCAAATTGGGGCATCTGAGAAAGGGTGGAGGATATCCGGATTGAACAATTTGTTGGCACGGGATTTAGCCCGATGGCTTGTGTGGCGTTTGGGGGCTTACAGACCCCGACGGCCTAAGGCTGCGGGCATGTGGCCGGTGGCTTGCGGCCCCCATGGGCCGCCACCAGCCCCCATGCCGAGGAGTAGGGCTAGCCCCGGCAGTGATGCTCGGCATCGGCCTCCGGGTATGATACTCGGCTTCGCCGAGTATGCCCTCTTCTTTCCCATATATATTTGCCTGTCTTTCTCTCTCTCTTTGCTCTTTAGACAATCACTTTTGTACGATAGTCAATTCACTATCTCTATTCGTACTCGATTGATCTCAACACAATTAGTAGGGGCGGCTGGTTCGTGCGGATTTTGAATCCTTATTCGATGTACGAGACTCAAGGTGGGAGAACCGGTGCTTCTGATCGAATATCGCTTGCTAAAATCATAGGATGTGTGGGTATCGGCAGCCAATCAGAGGGTGCTACGATTAGTGATGGTTGTGTAGATGGCATTGTTCTAATTGTAGTTGAGGTTAACGTGGGATCACTGCTGTGATTCGACACTTCTTTGTCTTATCTTATCTTGCAGCTGATCAACACCAGGTGCAATTTGAAACAACCCGAAACAACCCGACCTATGCAGCAAGATACTCCCCATGTACCACAATATTATGTACTTTGTGGACATGTGAGCTCTAGCTAAGCTCGGCAAGTAGCAGGTATCGGTCCAACACGCGCTCGTCGCCAGCGGTGAATGCGCGGTGGGGCTGCTTGGCGCATTCTTGTGGCGTCCTTACCACCACTGTTTCTATGTACCTACCACTAATTAAACCCAATTCACTAGGATGTGTCATGACTCGCTTTCGCCGTCAACCATTGACTTCGAATATTACACAGAAAAATGTACGAAATATTTTAAAGATCACTTTTACAGAAGCCTTGTCTAAGCAGGGTCGTTGATCCCGCAGCGAGAATCAATTCGGTTTCTGCTTCCTACATGTTTGTCACAGCCATTGCTAAGTTGAATTTGGTCGGAACCCGCCCCTCAAGGAGGCCATTGAATTTAGTCCTATCTTCCATTCTTCTGCATAACATATCAATGCTTACCAATCTAGTCAGTCTCCACAACAGGACAGATGCTTTTGGAAGTTTACATACAGCTACACTGTGCCCTGTGCTGGATCGTACTGGAAAGGGCCTCCAAAATTCGCTCTAATGCGAATGACATGTCTCCCGCCGAAGCCAACCACTGGATAAATCCTCCTTCTGAGATCTTCGGATGCTGTTGTTGCTACGGACAATTTAGTTCGTGGTACTTCAATCCCTCTAAAATCTAAGCCTACTTACCAAGCTTTCTTCCATTCAGTGTGAAAAAATAAGTTTCAGTTTCCCAATCTATTCCACAGCCCACGACATCGCTTGTCGCATAACTTGGGCCATATTTTTCCTCATGGATACTTCCACTCCTGCGGTCACCATCACTGAAATAGGCGGTTGAAAAAATATTTAATCCGGGGGGTATAGCCTGTACAATAAGTCCACCGCAGAACCCAATGCACATATGACACCTAATTCAATCAGTACGAGCGCCTAATTTTCACACCTTTCAAAGACTGCATACCGGTTTCTGGGACACTCCAGAATGCTAATCTCAAAATAATTGATCCCCAAATTACCAGGCGGGAATGGACGATTTCCTATCACAGAGCGTACCTTATCATGACCTACGACGACTAGTGCATTAGTTCAGCAATATATCAGCGATCACAGACTTACCTTCGTAAACTATCTCTCTGTCATCCTTCTCCAATTCAGTGGATGAGTAATCATTCACCCACGCCGTTGGAGGATCCGGCTGATTCAGAGAACCATGTTTCACATCCCCAAACTGCTTCTGAGCCCATGAATTTCGCGACTGCGTAGCCACCATCGGAAGGGTCCAATCACTTGTGCTAGAATCAGTCTCTGAGGGTTTCCCACCTAAGTCAAGCAACGATTTGAGGATGGCTAGATCACCACCCTCAGCAGCAGCACCCAGATATTGATGGTATTGTTCTTCGACGATGGAAGCTTTAGTGCATTCGGCAAGTAATTTTCCAAACCAATAGTTTCTTCCAAAATATGCCGCAGCTTTGACAGCGGATGGGTTGACTCCATTGTTAGTGACATTTGCCATCAGCTTCTCCATCACCTCCTTGCCACTGCCCAAATTCCACGCCGCCGCCGTGACAATAGGTCCCGTGATCTGGATGTCAGGGTGGGTGGACAGCAGCAGCTCCATCAACTCATTGCCGTCGCTCCAATTCCCCGCCGCCGCTGTCACAATGGGTTCGGTGATCTGGATGTCGGGGTGGGTGGACAGCAGCAGCTCCATCACTTCCGTGGCACTGCGCGGATTCCCCGCCGCCGTCGTCACAATGGGTTCGGTGATCTGGATGTCGGCGTGGGTGGACAGCAGCAGCTCCATCACCTCCTTGCCATAGCTCCAATTCCCCGCCGCCGCTGTCACAATTGGTTCGGTGATCTGGATGTCGGGGTAGGTGGACAGCAGCAGCTCCATCACCTCCTTGCCACTGCCCCAATTCCCCGCCGCCGCCGTCACAATGGGTTCGGTGATCTGGATATCGGGGTGGGTGGACAGCAGCAGCTCCATCACCTCCTTGCCACTGCGCGAATTCCCCGCCGCCGCTGTTACAATGGGTTCAGTGATATGGATGTCGGGGCGGGTGGACAGCAGCAGCTCCATCACCTCCTTGCCACTGCCCGAATTCCCCGCCGCCGCCGTCATAATGGGTTCGGTGATATGGATGTCGGGGTGGGTGGACAGCAGCAGCTCCATCACCTCCTTGCCACTGCCCGAATTCCCCGCCGCCGCCGTCACAATGCGTTCAGTGATCTGGATGTCGGGGTTGGTGGACAGCATTCGCTTTACAATTCCGTGATCGAACTTAGTGAAAATGATCGCAACGGCTTCGGCGGTGATCTGGATGTCGCGGTGGGTGGACAGCAGCAGCTCCATCACCTCCTCGCCACTGTCCGAATTCACCGCCGCCGCTGTCACAATGGGTTCGGTGATCAGAATATCGGGGCGGGTGGACAGCAGCAGCTCCATCACCTCCTTGCCACTGTCCGAATTCCCCGCCGCCGCCGTCACAATGGGCTCGGTGATCTGAATGTCAGGGTGCGTGGAAAGTAGCAGCTCCATCACCTCCTTCCCACTGCCCGAATTCCACGCCGCCGCCGTCACAATGGGTTCGGTGATCTGGATGTCGGGGTAGGTGGACAGCAGCAGCTCCATCACCTCCTTGCCACTGCCCGAATTCTCCGCCGCCGCCGTCATAATGGGTTCGGTGATCTGGATGTCGGGGTGGGTGGACAGCAGCAGCTCCATCACTTCCTTGCCACTGCGCGAATTCCCCGCCGCCACTATCACAACGGGATCGGTGATCAGAATATCGGGGCGGGTGGATAGAAGTAGCTTTACTGTTCCCTGATCGAATGTACTGACAATGCTCGCGATGTCGTCTGCAGTGATTTCGATGTCGGGGTGGGTGGATTGTAGTATCACCATGACTTCCCTATCGAATTCCCGCTCAATTTTTGAGGCAGCCTGCTTGGTAACCGGGATGGCAGGGTTTGTGGAAAGCAGCAGCTTCAGCACTTCTTTTCCGCATTGACGATTCCTCGCAGCTGCAGCCACGAGGGTGCTAGTGATCTTTGTATGTGTGTGCCTGTGAATGGACAGCAGTAGCTCCATTACTTCCTTGCCGTTCGTAGTGTTCTCCGACGCCGCTGTCAGTATCTTCTTTGTCGTAATGATTTCTTTTCTTTCGACTAGCATTCGCACCACCTCAGTGGTAAAGTTACGTATCGTCAATGCTACTGCGTCTTCGTTCATCGTTACTTCCTGCTTGCCCAGAAATATCCCCATAACCTCCTTTCCACTCTGTCCGTTCGATCCGGTTTCCTTTATTGTTTCGGCGTCTAATTGGAATGGCTTGGATCCATCCAGCAGCACTTTCATCATTCCACCTCCGTGTCGTTGGTTGGCAGATGCTGCTTGGATCACTTTTTTTGTAACCTGAATACAAGGATGAGCCCGCAATAACGATTGCATGATATTTTCATTTGCGGATTTTGCGATCAACTCAACTGCCTCTAGAGTAAACACCACATCGTGTCTAGCTGCCAGCGCTTCCAACTGCTCGTTTCCCTTCATCCAGTTTGCTAGTGCCTCTGAGATCATAGATGCGGTTACCGTGATCCCACGTGGCAAACTATCTTCAACGAACTCCTTTCCAACATTCCTATTACTAAGCGCGCATTTCACTAGCTCCCCGCCAGCGAGTTTACCACTCTTTGTTACGGCCGCTACAATAAAATCCGAGCCAAAGTTCATGGCATACTCCAATTCGTTTTTGGCTACTTCTATATCAGTGTTTTCGGTACTGAAAAGGTATGTAGCCAGCCATTTGATATCCGCATTCGTTGCAACCTCCAATGGATGATATCGGGTGTTCGCATCCCTAGACCTGATGCTGGCCACCGCGCTCCAGAAACGGACTGAAGACGGTGTCAATATGTGGAGGAAGAGATCAAAACAATCTTCGACCTCACCTTTGTCCCGGATGTGAGAGTACCAGTGTCGAGCTGCATAGTCGAGAAGAGGGTGGCTGCGTTTGAGTTCTTCGATTAATAGTTTGTAATCTTTGTAACATAGATTAAAGTCGCCGAAATTCAAATAAGTCATGCACACTTTTGCGATATACACATTGGGGTCGATGTCGGTGCCAAAGGAAGAATTGACAATCAGGTTCCTGCCTATAATGAAGTCTTTTGCTGACTGATGAATCAGACGAACGAATCCCTCCGTTGTGCTTTCCAGGATGACGCCAAGGACACTTGCTAACGACTTAGACGTAAGAGCTGTTTTATAATCCTTCGTACACTCTTCATTTTTGGAGTCCTGCTGAGTAGCAAGTGCAGCTTCGAGCTCCCTCAAGGTCAAAGGCCGTTTACTATAAACAACCCACACAACTAACTTCTGCGCAAACTCGGAGCGCTGGTTGATTTGGCGAAATAAATCATCGTATAAGGTATCAAGGTCTGTAGAGCTTTCCTCGATAGTTTTTTTGAGACCGGCAACCGTTGGAAAATCAATTTTTTCAAATCTCTTGACAACAATCGATACCCACAGAAAGAACGTTCCTTTCGCCTCTTCCAGGAGCAATCTTGCTGCCTGCTCTCGAAGGTCTTTCCCGAAGCTCTCAGGCAAGTCTAAAATTCTTTGGTCCACAAAAATTTTCAGGTCTTCTGAGTGCGCCTTAAGATCAAAGCGCGTCAATCCCTGCAGTTTGTTGACAATCTCTGGAATTTGTCGACAGGTCCCTAGAAACTTTAAGATTGAATATCGAGGGCTTATTGGGTCCGTCCGAGTACGAAGGAGGTCCCTCAATCTAATGAGAAACGTTTCCAGTTCATTTCCGTTGCAGTACTTCTCGAGTTCATCTAGACCGTCGAGCAGACAGTAGATTGCCTTGTGAGAGGAAGTTGTGACCGCAGCTTGAAACATCTCCCACAGGATATGGTTAGAGTCCGCTGCTTTAGCCGGATCTTGTTCGTATGGCTTTAAAATTTTCCGAATCTGAGGAGAACCACAAAGCAATTGTGCGAGAAGGGACCGTAGAAGAGAATTAACTGTTTTGAGACTACCATCCCGATCAGAACAGAAAAAATAAATGATCATGACGTTTTGCTGTTTGTCCATTTTCAGGTGTTGAAGCAAAAACTTTGAAAGGACTGTCTTTCCTTGACCGGGAGCCCCTATGATCAACAAGGACGATGACGCTTTCGCGGTAGTCCAGGAACGAAATGCTGGTTCCTCCAAGAACCATGTAAAAGTCCCTTTTGCTGCATTCTCAACGTTCCATAGAAATGCGTCAACCTTGGGAGCATTTAGTGCCTCCATAAGCTTTTTTTGGGATCCGGATGGCTCTAGAATTGAGTTAGAGTGCATAAAGAAAATAATGGAAGCAAATAAGCTACGTACGGCTATCTCTGGAAATTTCCTCCAGACATTGTTTCATATAAAAAACCACTGTTTGGTATGTTGAATCCACCCTTGTAGGAAATTTAACCAGCTCGGTATGGTTTCGTTCGACAGGAATACGATGTTCGCCTGGCATATACAACTGTGCAGAAACATTCTTGACCATCTCCACCAAATCTCCACTCCTTTGATACGTTTGTGCAGCCGACTAGAAATGATTAGCGCAACGCTAGAGGGAGATTGATTGTCCTTTTATCGCACCTTCTGGACAGCACGCGTACTATGAACTTCGTAAAAGCTAACAATTTTCCGATCAGTCCAGATATCGGCCAAAGCATCTCTTTGTGTTTCCAGGAATTCCGAGTTTTCCCGTAGTTGCATGAGCAGCCGCAATCTTGAGGTCTCGACTCCGCCTGATAGATCCTCGACCATGGCCTCGAGTTCTGTAGTCCGAAGGCCCTGATGAGGGGCTCCAAAGAAGAATATGGCACGTGTCGAATCCAAAATTGGTTTGTGAACAGACCTACTCTTTGATTGGATCAAAGCCTAAAACGATTAGTAATTATCCTCTGGTTCAGCCACAGATCTGGAACGCACCTGCAATATCAAAATGCTACCGAGGCTGTGCCCAATGAATATTAAGTGGCGGTTTTTTTCCTTCGATATTTTCAGTAACTTGCGTTGTGGAATTTTTAAGAGGCAGTTCACATACCTCATTAGAACTTCTGGCATTTTCCAATTGCTGAACTAGGTGCCTTCGGAAATCCAATAACCCGGTGTTTGAATCGCTGTCAAGGCTGGAGTTGTAGCCATAAGACATGATTCGGACGTTGTTGAAATCTTGAGGAAGAAAGTCTTGAAGCCACATTTGACGACTCCCGCGATTCCTCCAAGACCCATATGCATGTCCAGCAAGTCCGGTCACCGCGACGATACTATGATTACAGGACGTCAGCATATATCCAGTCAGGAACCATCGCGAAAGAGTATACTAACTCCGCGACTATTTCGCCTTCCGGTTTGTTGAGCGGTGTTAGGTCGTAGAAATGGGAGTCCACCGAAAGTAGCACAGTTTCGTCTAAGCTTTGGCCTCGGCATTGCACCTTCAAATGCTTAGTATCGTCCGGTCCGATGCCCTGGAAGAATTCGGGAAATGTTTTGAGGTTAAGCAGTGCCGTTTGGCTGGTGGTATCGCAGCAAGCCGGATAGAGAGATACAAGGCCGTCAAAGTGGCCAACCGGCGGTTGAATTTCTCGAAGTGACTCGACTAAGTCATCTTTACTCCATTCTGGTGGGATATTCGTGATCCGAAAACACTTTGGGCCTAGATTTGAAGCACTATGGGTGGAGGGCAAACTCTGGACAGCGGAACAGCTCGAGCCTTGTTCAGACGGTGGAAGCGCAATATTCTGCGTAGCATTGGCGGGGGGGGCTTGGTGTGTGCTGATGCGTCCTGAGATGATCAATAGCTGCAGGGCCAAAATTGCGCAGCATAGAAGTACCAAGATACCGAGGAGCAGTGATGATAGAGTCATGATAGCGGGGAAATGGAAGATGAGCGATCGGAGACGGAGGTTGTTCGCTGAAAGTGATACCTAGCGGAACTTATATATTATGTGTAAGCACTAGCGTTGGCGCCAGAATTGTGTAAGACGAAGCACGATGATGTTATTGGCTACGTTCTTGAATCCTTTGCGTCACACAACATGCGCATGCGTTTGCACCTCCTAAATCGGCCGCTGCGATTGCGGTGACTGATTTACGACCGAACCACCGATAATTAATGAAGCAGCAACTGGGTGAATCAATCTGTTCGATTGATCGTAGCTAGAGTACAGAGGGGAATGTTCACTCAAAGCACTGATGATGAAAAAGATACGTAAGGCCGCATTCGGCAGTAACGGTACGAAAATTCGGTTCGCGGCTTGTGTTCCTAGCGAATAGCATGTCAAGGCCAACAGCAACGAATACCTGTTCGGCGGGCGCGACGATCAGTACCGTCTTTCACCCGCCCCACCCGCACCCCAGATCACAATAATTCATGTCTGCAAAAATTATTCATTATACGTATATAGATACGGGGTGTCATCATATGCAGTCACCATGAAGCATTCTCATTGGTTGACTGGTGCTACTCGTCAGATCAGAAAGTAATCGGTTGCGTGTTTACCCCTAACCCTAGCGGTGCTTATGCTTAGTGCTGTAGCGGCCGGTTTGACCATGTCAAAAGGCACTGTATCTACTTCAATTCTATTCGCAACAAGACAAGCATACAGTCAAATGAAAGCAGAAGAGCCAGAGATTAAAATAGTGAGAGATAGGGTGACCGATGGGCACAGAAACCACAGGAAATCTAAGCGCCCAATATGGGTTAGGGTTAAACACGTGACCGATTACTTCCTGATCCGACAAGTAGAACAATACATCATCAGAATATATAAACCAAACCCTGAAGCCAGTCCAGGACAAGTCCAACACTGAGTCTAGACAGTCCGATGAGTGTTAAACGATCAGATCCTAGTCCAAAATTTGCTTGAACTGCATTAGGCTAAACCTGACCGGTTCCGGTCCGGACTGATCCACCCCTGGCTGGGTGAAAACATTAGTTTATTTTCCGCTGCAAATGGTCTTTGCGGCTGCTGTAGCTCCTGAGGTAGCTTATGGCGTATTGACGTGCAAGATCTGCTGTTAGGAAAGAGATGATGATGAAACTCGAATATCCAGCGTAAGATGATAATGAAGTTATTGTTCAAATAGTGATGATAGAGAAGCTTGATTGTATATAATCAAAGAGTGCCACAAGGCCACATATATAGGAGGACAAGTGTGAATGCATCGGTACACTTCTATGTATATACTCTTCAGGCCGACAGTAATCTCCGGTCATATGAGGCTCATCTCTGGCCATAGGAGACTCATCTCTAGCCACAGAAGACAGAGACCTATCATCCAATACTCCCCCTCTTGCTATACACTGTGGAGCAAGAAAACAGATCAGAAGAGATGAAACAAACAAACAAAGTGATGCCCACAGTAGCCTCCATGAAACCCTGCGAGAGTGAGCAGGGAAAGAGTCCACCCATAGCCTGAGGATGGACATCCATAGACAGACAAAGAAATCCACGTGGCCAAAAGAAAAGTGAGGCTAACTTATATTACAATAGGCCCATCGCCTTTGTGAATTTTTCGTGCTTATCCTTCGTCAAGGCCTTGGTTAGTACGTGTGCCACATTTGCATCCATTTGCACAGGGGAGTAGTCAACTATCTTGCGGGTATGGAGTTCTCGACTATTGTGATAGCAAACGTCGATAAGCTTGGTGCGAGCCTTTATGTTCCCAGTTGTGATATGACTAAGTGCGCCCTGGTTGTCGCAATTGATCGGGAGTGGAGATGCGTCTTTGCCATGAATATCATGGTGGATCCGAAGTAGCCACTTGGGTTCACATGAGCCCTCGGAAGAAGCGATCTATTCGGCTTAGATGAATTGACACCGTGAAGAGATCGTGCTTTCGTGATTGCCACTAGACAGCTCCGTTGCTGAGAAGGAAGATGTGACCCACTTGCGATTTGCGGTCGGCACTATCATTGGCCTAATCCAAGTCCGTTTTGCCAGTGAGTTGGCCATTGCAGACAGTCCTGCTGAAATGGAGTCAAAAGTTGGTGGTGGATTGGAAATACTGAAGAACTCATTTGGCCTCGGTGAGATGGCTGGTGAAAGGACCGGAATTGAATCGGCCAAGTGCAGCGACTGTGATTGAGATATCGGGCCGAGTTTCAAGTGCCGTGTACATTAATGAACCGACAATTGCCTGGTAGCCTTTGATATCTTTTAATCCTTTCTCCCCCCTATCCTCGGGCAGATTAAGCTTCACTTTAGGATCCATTGGAGTTGATGCACCGTGAGCATTCTGCATAGTCAATGGTTTGAGAATCGTGGTGATGAAGGCCTGCTGGCCAAGACTGATGCCAGTCGCGTTCTCCTTGCGGTGGATGTCGATGCTGATGAAGTGGAGTGACAGGCAAAGAGTTTTGATCTTCGATTGTTCCGGGATCCTGGCCTTGACTACAAATACACCTGGCATAGCGTCTTCTGGGAACAACATCGAGATGTCGTTGACATACAAAAGCATCAGAATACCATCGCTGCGTAGAGACAGGTTAGGGTCCGCCAGGGAATGTATGAACTCCAGACAGAGGAAGAACCTGTTAATATAGTTCTGCCAATGTCGTGGTGCTTGTTTGAGGCTGTAAAGTGCTTTCTTCAGTCGAACAACAATTGTAGGTGCGTTGAGGCCTTCCAGCCTGCCTTCGGTCTGTGTCGGATAGATATAATCATCCTTGACCTCAGGATTGAGCAAAGCAGTAACCACATCCAAATGATCGATGATCCAGTAATGCTTTCCCACCTGGGTGATGAGATATCGAAAAGTTGTGAGTTTTCCGACCGGCGCATAAGTTTCTCCGAAGTACTTTTGTTCGTAGCCTTGAATGACTTGGTGTGCTGTATATCGTATGGTGCTGTCAGGATGGTGTTTCGTCTTGAAGACCCATTTGGTTCCAATTTGCTTTACTCGCAATTGCCTTCCTTCCCGGGAGTTAACAATTGCAAATGTGTTATTGAGCACAATCGATGTGCACTCTTCTTTCATTGCTCGTTTCCAGTGCTCATGAGGTACACTGTCAATGGCCTCCGCGTATACGAGTAAATTGCTGTTGATGGATGTCGATGCGAGAGGCTTTGCGATGATAATTAGTGCATTTGCAGAGATCATAACCTGATTTCTTGTGATACGATTCTTGCGTGGTGGTGGTTGGCTTGATCGCCTGGTCCTGGCCGCCGTTCAGCAGGCTTTGTAGTTTTCACGGCGGAGATATCAACTGTGGACAACGGTTTCTCTGGACACCAGTCGTGCGTCATCCTCGTCAGGACTACGTCATCTCACACCGGGACTTGCAGGGAGACTTCGACGCTTGTAAGCGTCGCGCGAATTGTGATTTGTATCATTGCTAGTACAGTCATGATCATCACTTCCATGGCCTTCACGTGTTTGACTGTTTCCTCCATCTTGACCCGTTTTATTGTCTTGTATCCCTGTTCTATTGTCTTGTGCTTGGAGAAGTACATCTGCACTGTCGATTTCCTCGATGTATTCCACCTCTTCAGGTAGCACAATGATGTCTATCTGGTCTCCGGGTAGAGATGATGCATGGGAATTCATCTCCTTGTCGAAAATGACATTCAACTGTGTTCTTACTACTTGGAATGCCTGGTCCCATATCTGCTAAGGTATAGACGAATCGTGCACGCAACCGACCATCATTCATGGCTTGGATCTTCTGCTGAATTTTCGCTGGCGTTGCGGTTTGGGGATAAGTCAACTGGTATAGCAGCCGAATCGCCGAGGGTGGTGGAGAGGAGCTTTGAACCAGATTTTATTGCTGTCATTGTTGTGAGAGGGCTTGCCAAATGCATGCAACAGTTCGTATGGAGTGGGATATGGTGCTTGATAGCGGTCGCATTCATCTCTTTTTGTTAGGTCTTCGTTTGGGGTTCGCTGGTGGAGGTAGACAGCGGTATTGACTGCTTCTCCCCAAATAACTTGCAGTGCCTGGGAGTCAATCATCATAGAGCATGCTTTCTTGTTGGTGGTCTGGATCATTCGTTCGGCAACCCCATTCTCATGGTGAGAGTAGGGGGGACATGGTTCTTGTGTTGTGCCATGAGCAGCAAGCAACAGTTGGACGGTCTTGTTGTCATATTCACTGTGGCCATTATCACACCGCAATTGTTTCACTTTCTATCCAACGGAGTCAACTCGGTCTTGTAATGATTCCCAGGCTGAGGTGCATGAGTTCGATTTCTTATCTGGGAGGACCCAAACAGAGGTGTAGCATGTTCAATCGTTGATGAATAGGATATAGTAGCGATGGCCGGTGGAGGTGGGTGTGGAGAATTCTCCACACACATTTGAATGTACGAGTTCAAATAGCTATGTAGTGCGCTTGGTCTTGACTTCGATGATCTTCTACTTGTGCTTGGCCTGGATACATGCGGTGCACATTGAGTCATCTTCTGTATATCCATCAATTCGAGATTGTAGGGCAGGAGGATTAATGTGGCGTAGACGGCAATGCCAGAGTGATGATTCTAAGATTGTGAGAGGCTTCCGAGTGGTCTGTGTAAGTAGAGAGGTAGGTGGACTGTGCAGTACAGTGCTGGCTGCACTTGGAGAGGCGGTGTGGGGTGAGCCTGTAGTAGACTTGGTGGAGTGCGCGATTGATGGTACGGCGGTGTGTGCGGTCAATGAGTGCATGGTGGTATGTGCACTCGATGATGGTACGGTGGGATGTGCTTTTGATTATGGTTCGGTGATATCTGTGCTCGATGATGCTCTTTTTCACTTCTTCTTTCTCCAAGAGGAGTTCCTAAACATGCTTCGTACTGTTCAAGTGAGTGCAGTTGTTGGTGATATGATATAGAGGTCATTGACTTGATTGTCTGTGATGGTGATTGATGGAGATGATCTGGAGCACTTGCCGTATCCAAATGTGGATGGGTACCCGGCTGTGTCCAATTGATTGATGGAGAGAAGCGAGAGCCAGAAGGTATGCCTGTAGAGAGCATTGACTGCATACTCCTATTCAACATTAACGAGTCCAAGGTGGATTGCTGTGACTTTGTTATCATCTCCGAGCTCAATGATTATAGGCTGACACAGTGTCTGTATTGAGTTGAATCTGGTATGGTCATTGCACATATGGTGCGATGCTCCGGAATAGATGACCCATGCAGTTGGAGCAGAGGCTGCGGTGAGAGCGGTTGCATTGTCAGTTGGTCAGATAAGGTCACCATCTCCGGCTGTGGCTAGTGATGCGGTGCCTTGCTGTTCTGCGTTGGGTTGATCCGGGGTACGTTTGAAGTGGATGCAGTCAGATTTGAAGTGTCCTGAGAGACCGCAGTGCAAGCAAGTTTATTCGTCATACCTGGAGGTGTTGGTATCGGCATTATCGTTTGCACTGCTTTTCTCTTCCCGCATGTTTCGGTGGGATCATTGTCCATTTTGCATCATCTGTATTTGTGCATCTAGCGTCTGTTTCCTCGTCCACTGCTGGCTCCCCCACCTCATCTGCCACGGCCACGATTGCTGCCACAGGAGTTTAGGGCCTCTCCAGTGGATGAATCTGTAATTTCTGTTGGCACGGGATTTGGCCCGATGGCTTTTGTGGCGTATGGGGGCTTACAGCCCCCAACGGCCCCCAGTGGCCTCGCATGCCCCCATGCGGAGGAGTAGGGGTAGCCCCGGCAGTGATGCCCAGCATTGGTCTCCGGATGTGATACTCGCCTTCGCCGAGTATGCTCTCTCCTTTCCCATATATATTCGCCTGTCTTTCTCTCTCTTTGCTCTTTAGACAATCACTTTTGTACAATAGTCAATTCAATATCTCTATTCGTACTCGATTGATCTCAACAGGTTATGAGCCCGGCGCTTTCAGTTCTTTGGAATCAACATCTATTAGTTTTATCATTTCTGAAGCACCGCCAGCTATCAAAGTCTCGTATTTCGACCTTGTCCATTTGGAGCCCGCCATTTTGAGTTCTGTCGGAATCGACGCCTACTATTAGTATTTGTTACTGCCTCTCCTCTGCCCCTGTTCCAGTGGATCGAGCCGACATCTATTAGTATTTGTTACTGCCTCTCCACTGCCCCTGTTCCAGTGGATCGAGCCGACATCTATTAGTTTTCTTGTTTATCGTTTCTCCTCTGCCTTGAGTTGTAGTGGATCGAATCGACGCCTACTAGTAGTACCTTCATCGTTTCCGAACCTCCGCCGCCTCCAAATCATCGAACATTGTCCACGAGCATTGGGTTGACTGTGTGTCCCCTCTTCATTGGGTTGACTCCGTGTCCCCTACATTTCTTGAGTCGACTGCGTGTCCTCTACCGTCCTTGGGCTGACTTCGTGCCCCTACCTTCTTCCGTCGGCTTTGTGCCGACTACCTCTCCTTGTGCCGACACCGCGTCAACTGACTCTCCTACTGTCAACTATACCGTCCGGCCATGAGCATTACCAAAGCCTCGAGCACCTCCGAAGTCTCGAGTACCATGCAACCTTGAACAGCGTGTCTACTATCCCTCCTCGTATCTACGACTCGTTCGTGACAACCACCTCTCCTCGCGTCGACTACTTGTTGATGTCAACTACTCCTTATATCAACATCCTTTAGAAATACAGTGTGCTGTTCAAAATATCATCAATGAGCGGGTTATGGACCGCGGATACTTGGGCGATGTCGGCCGACGCACAGTTATGCGATTCGGGACAGTGGACCCCAAGAGACCGGCGGTGGCACTTGTGGCCATGCATCCAGGAAGTCTGGACTCCTCATGGCGAGGATAGGAAGCTCCATTCTGAGCTGTACATTTCGTACCTTCGACCCTGCAAACGGATGACAACGGCGACCACTTTCAGGATGTGTACACGGATTTTGACATTGAGAGTTTGCGAAGGATGTGTCTTGGGTAGATTGTTCTGGATGTGGGATTTGGGCAGGACTTCATTTGATGTGTATGTTTTCTTAGGACTAGGACTTGGATTTGGATTTGGTCTCCGGGGAGTGTTCCTTTGTTAGGGTTCAGGTCTTTCCCTCTCTGTCTTCCTCTTCTCTCTTTCTCTTTTGTCAACAGGTTATTTGGGACTTGGAGGATTTCAGGGCCTTCGTTTGTTTTCTCTTCTCTTCCGCCCTTTCCAATTGGTTTGTCCACTTTGTTTGGAACGCCTTGGGCCAAAGTGGGAGTGTTGGCACGGGATTTGGCCCGATGGCTTGGGTGGCGTATGGGGGCTTACAGCCCCCAACGGCCCCCATTGGCCTCGCCTGCCCCCATGCGGGGGAGTAGGGCTAGCCCCGGCAGTGATGCCCGGCATTGGTCTCCGGATGTGATACTCGGCTTCGCCGAGTATGCTCTCTCCTTTCCCATATATATTCACCTGTCTTTCTCTCTCTTTGCTCTTTAGACAATCACTTTTGTACAATAGTCAATTCAATATCTCTATTCGTACTCGATTGATCTCAACAATTTCTCTGATTAGAGTCGTTCGCTTGGCATATTTGGTGATCGCGTCCATACACTGCAGGGCCGTCGGAGCGCGGATCAGCTCTTCAATATTTTGAATAGTTGTTGCATATGGCTTACATAGGGTAGTGAAGATATGTGTCATCATGGTGTCATCGGTGATATTTTCGATGGTGCCGATCAACTTCCTGCGGAAGGTGATTAGTTTGGTAATGTACTGGGTGAGCGTTTCATCTGGCGATGGTCAAGAGGCGGTGAATTTCTGCAGGCCTTGGGTGTGGCCAAGTTTCGTTGAGGGATTGTCAAGTCAATGGCTGAGTGCTACCCACATCTCCCAGGGGTCGTCAATATCGTCCATGAGTGAAAGGTGTTCATTGCAGCATCTGAGGTGTATCAACTCTATCACCTTATTGGGTCTGTCATGCCGGTCCTCTTGCGGGGGGCGTAGGGCAACACCCTTAACGGGAGGGAGGGGTTCGATTTGGGTGACAATACTCTAGGCTTTCTTGGCGATGAGGACTCGGTGGATCTTTTGATTCCAGATAGGGTAGTTGTCGTCAGTTAGCTTGGGTACATTGCCATGACGGGACTTGAATGTTTCATTTGACATGTTGAGAGTGGAGGAGGTCAGGATGGTGACAATGGAGGGTGATAGATGGTGATTATGTTGCGGCTGATGAGCAGGGATGGTTGTGAGTGGGTTAGGGTTTTTGACGCTCTTGTTTAAGATTGTGAGGTAAAAATAGTAGTGGGCGCCGGGCTCATAACCTGTTCAAATAGTGATGACAGAGAACCTTGATTGTATATAATCTAAGAGTGCCACGAGGCCATATATATATGAGTACAAGTGTGAATCCGTGCGTACGCATCTATGTATAGACTCTTCTGGCCGACAGTAATCTCCAGTCACACGAGGCTCATCTCTGGCCATACGAGACTCATATCTGGCCACAGAAGCCAGAGACCTATCATGCAATAGTTATCCCATACGGATGTGCCACAACAGTACCGCTCTGGATCGACCATCTTTCTGTCTCAGACTTAATGCACTCCGCATCACGTCCCTGATGGTCCTCTCCTCCGCCGCTCATTCCGAGCGCTCGGCTACTCTCTCTTGTCGTTCAGCTCTGTTAGGCTGCTTGAAAAACAGTTTTAGCAGTAATCCATTATCTTGTCGTTGGTGATCATTAATAGTAGGTCTTCGTCCTCGTCTGTGACGTGTGTGTCTATGAGGCGTGTTTCTTTGTTGCCGTCGTGGTCGTAATCGCCCGTCAGTGATGTCAGCCACCTGTAGAATCAATAGAGTTGCACGATACATTAGAGTGCCGCCTGCCTACTGATGATACCTGGAGTGTTCCATTACAACTTATTGAACGCATGTTCTGATAGTGTGAATTAAGGACAGAATACTTTTAGGTATCTGCAATTGCGTGATCTTTGGGGTGAACCTGCTCGTTGCCCCAGCGACGTGGAACGCAACGCCACCATAACTAGCCAACCGCCACAGCATGGCAAATGCTTCCGTTGAATGACTACTTAAAGTGTAACCGCAAATGCACCATTTAGTACCATTCAAATCACCCCCAGTTGTTCTTGGTGGTTTGGTAACAAAGGAATAAATCAAGCCCATGAATTTTGTTGGGGCCACAAAGTATGCATTACTACGGGTACTTTCACATCCTGGTCTCAGAATACAACATGTATGACATCCATCAAGCAGTTGTTGATAACCGTCAAAATTTCTCACAAAATCGCGCTTCTTCCGCATCAACATTCTAGATAAGGACATGTCGCAAATCGGACACAAGTACGCATCGTTGAAAACTGTTTCAGTTTTGAACGCTTTGCGAGCGGGTTACAATCCGTTGGCACAACTTTTTCTGGTTCCGGCAGGGTTCTGTGGATGGTTGGTCTGCCTCGATGTACTGCATGAGATCGCACATGCATAAAGTTAATCCCAATTGGACACAGTAGTGTCAGACGACAGTGATGTTGCTGGGTTCTATTGGGCTGGATGGTAGTGCCCCCACTTTGTTGAAATATACCGGGAGGGGCTTGAGCCAATCGCAATGCGAAAATCCTTTATCATATTATGGACTTTATAACTTATCATAAATATTTGCGAACTTACGCTTTGGGAAGTTGCACGTCTTCATTCTCGTGCTGAATGTATCCAAGTATGTTGTGTATGTAAAGGGAACGGTGCTACAATTCGCTGCAAGTGTTTCAAAGCGAAAGTTAATTGCACACTTCATTGCGCTGGCAGCAATGATGGTGCGCAGTGCACAAATAGTAGCGCATCTGCAGCTCCATCAGGTACTTTCAAAACTTGTTCTGTCCGATCGCTCTGTGCCCCATCCTCAGCCAAACTGAAGTCTGTTTGCTCGCATTCCTCACCGTGTGTGTTCGATTTGCATTATGACTTCATGCAGGCGGTGCAAATGCCGAATTGTCTGCAAGATTGAATGCAATGATATCAACGTTCGCACGGTCCCGGTCTGGGGTAAGGCTCAGTGTAGTACTGCGGAGAAGCAAGACTGCACAGCACCACAGACTGCCAATCTTGCACTGCACCAGTGCAGTGCGGACCAGTCCACACGAAGGTCACAACCTCGCCTAGGTTCGCTATAGATTATTCGCTGAGTATTGCCATAAAAACATCCTTCATCCCCGCTTACTACACCTAATACCGATCCTGTGGCCAATGAACACCATTTTGAGCATTTTGGGCATTATTTACTAGCTTTCAAACTGAGTTATGACTTAAAACGGACCCAAATTCGCCCATTTTTATACGTAATCAAATGTTACGTTTGCACCAGTCAGAGCAGTCTGGTTCCAGTGCACAAAAATGCTGCACTGGTCCATTCCCAGTGCAAAAAAAGAGCACACTGGACTGGACTGGATATGGGCGGTTTTGGTCCGCACGGTTCCCAACTCCCACCATTGAAATCATTGATTGAATGTACCAGATGGACCAGTACGATCCCCGGTATTTGTACACGTTGAACCACTATGATTTCTATGATTAAACAACAACTATGATTTCTATGGCAATGAAGTGTACACTCAATCTGTGATTTGAAACACTTGTAGCGAATTGTAGCGCAGTTCCCTTTACACCCACGCGTAGTTGGATGAGCTTTGTAGGTGATTGGAGGTGTGCTGCTTCCCGAAGTGAGAGTTCTCGGTGGCTACCCATCTTTTTTAGAGAGGTGGTGGTCTTATCATAGTTAGATCATGTACTTATGTACTCAGTTGCCATCGATCTATGTAAATCGGTATAAGGTGGGGCGTGTATACCGAGATCATCTACATCACCGTGGATATGTGCGCTGGTATTCAACTAGACTAAATGTACTTAGTTGTGCTGCTTGGATTCAGCTAGTAATGACCGACTGAGTGCCTTACTTGAGTGCACATATACGCAAACAAGGCATAAATATATACGAGACATACATGGGCGACTGTACAAATCTAAGGTCATATTCCGTAAACTAACTCGTTACTTTAGGGAGTTCACAAACTCTGAGTTGACTGGTTACTCCATGACGATCAGTTCCCGCTCCGCGAAGTAACTGGTCAGCTCATGGAGTTGTGTGCGCTCCGTGAAGTGACTAGTTCATTCCAGTGATCCTAAGCGGCCCGGCCTGCACGTGATTTAATTAGCCTGAAGATATATGAAAAGCCTGCATCTGCCTGCATAAGCCCGCATAAGCCTGCAATATCGGATATGCCTGCGGATGCCCGCAGCCGCTTGCAGAAGCCTGCATAATCCTGCATCGGCCTGTGGAAGCCTGCATCGGCTTGTTGAAGACTGCTGAAGCCTGCGAAAGCCTGCATAAGCCTGCATAAGCCTGCATCAGCATGTGGAAGCCTGCATCGGCTTGTTGAAGACTGCTGAAGCCTGCGAAAGCCTGCAGAAGCCTGCATACAGCTCTAGATATTAATTACAATGTTAAAGAGCCTGCAGAAGCCTGCGGCGGCCGGTAGAAATCTATCAATATCTGAATGGCCTGCAGAAGCCTGCAATAGCCCGCAGAAGCCTGTGAAAGTCTGCAGAAGCCTAATGAAAAGCAATAAATCTACGAATGTAGGCAAAGCCTCCAGGCTTCGGGCGGTTTTCATTTTGTATATCAGAACAGTTTATGCTCCTTTTTCTACAGCCAGTCAGTCAGTTAGTGGTTAGCCCAGTCCAGTCAGTCCATGCCCTAAGCCCATCTATGCGCAACAATTGAATCATGTCTTTTAGCGAAGGCTCTACTCCAACCGGATCTGCTTCATAGCAAGATACACCTTCCCTCTTTAACTTTGGGATGGATGACGACAATAGCCATTTGAGCTCGGTTCCAAGTGGTCTCGTTACTTCAACCATGAGCTGTAACCATGGAGATGGTGGTGGTGACGAACCCAAACCTTTGATTGTGAACCAGTCAGGCAGTTACTAATGAATGAGACCATCAATTACATCAAGACATGTCTAACCTCAAAATTCCTGCCACCTTACATCCTTCCAATTACCACCGCATAATCAATTGTTGGTTCCCTTGCAATCGAATTGAATTTGATGATTTGAAAGGCATCTCACATTGGAGATGTACTCTATACCCTGAAAATCTGGCACCCACATATACCAGTGGTTCTAATCGCAATATGAATCGGCATGTTGATGATACACATGGCATCAACAAAGCGAATCCCATTGGGGCAGTTATTATGCCAGCAGATGCTATTCTGCATATGGCATTTGCATAGGCAAATCACAAACTTCAGTTCACTAGAGATCTCTTCATAGTACTCTCGATTCATTGGATTGTACCACACAACATTAGTTTTGGTGTAGTTGAGCTGTGTACTTGCTGCCTGCTTCTGAGTTACCTGATGGCCTGTATATGTTAAATCCCATTGTACTATTTTAACTATTGTCATATGGGCTATACATTATTCTCAACACTAATTGGTTTACAGCCATTCCAGAAGAACTTACTACCAGTGGTGATACCATACAAGATTGGATAATTGCATGATATCATCAAGCACATGTGTAATGTGTTGTCCACTTTCAAGAGACCAATTTCAATGTGACCATCAGTCTTGATCTCTGGAAACCACAAAACCACTGTGAGTTCGTTGGTATGGTGGGCCATTAGCTTAGTGCTAGACATGGTTAATTCACTGCACATTGGGGAATTGAACGCTTTCATAGAGCTTTTACTGATGGAAATTACGCTGCGATTATCTGCAAGCTTCTTGAACAGTACGGATTGAGACATATAGTTGGCTACTTTTCCACCAATAATGCAACCGGCAATAACACTGCAAGATATGAACTCTCACACCTGTTCAGTGATGTTAATGTAGACTTCTATCTGGTTTGGGGTTGCATGCAGTGTTTTGGACATGTTATCAATCTTGTGGTGAAGGAATTTCTCTGGGGTCAGAATGCAAATTCAGGTATACCAGAGCTTGGGGCTTTTAATGATGATGTCAATGGAACTAAACAGCAACAGCTCTGGTGGAAACAAGGACCAATTGGACATCTCCACACTATCTGCACAGAGAGTTTACACTCCCACTGGCAATCTGATGGTGTCTCTGAAAAGTCCAAGCAGATGATTCCCAATACTAATGGATATATTGCTTCCATTGGAAGCATCACACGCCTGAATGGTAATGTGGATTCCATTGAACGCGATTTTATTGTATGTGCTTCTTTGGACAAATTTGTATTTATCACAATCTGGGACAATCAGCACAAAAAGAAATGCAAATCCCAACACATTTCCAGAGAGGAGATATTGAATCTTGATCATATTATCACCAACGAATCATCTGAAGATGACTGGGAGAACTTGAGAGGAATTTATGATGTGCTACAGCAATTCAAAGTGTGGTCACTCCATCTTCTAGGATTAACGTCACTGAAGAATAGTCCAAATGCATTTGGTGCCAATGTTATTCCAGCATTTGATGAGTTCTAATCCGATCAAGAAGAAGCAAACACCAACCACTCGGACAAGTCAGTATACAGCAGCCTTATTCTTTGATGTATTATCGTTTTCTGGTCTATTGTCAATATGTACATTGGTCTGGTAAATAATCAGCCTGATCTAGATGTGGCAGTTGGAATACATGCAAATATGAAGTTGAAGTACTTTTGTGATGAAAGAAGTGAACATCAAGACTGGACTCCATCAGTTGGAAGTAACTGCACCATGATGTGGGATACCGAAGACCATCACCTCCCTGCATCGTGTGATTTATTCTCTTCCCCCTCTACAACTATCGGTTTATATTTCAATGTCTCCTCCAACAGAGCCTTCAATTTGACAATTCAAGCGAAACCAGGCATGATTGACTATGGCAATTGTGGATATGGAACAAATGCATTGGTTTTCATCAGCATCAGAGGCAGCCAATGTTACAGAGTGCACCCATTAATGGGAGAAGAGATTGAACTCACCCCAATGGTTCCAGCTAGCCTGGATGGCTATCACCATGCAATCCATTCTGCTGATGTCATGCGACGTTGACCGAGTATTCAGTAGTTCAAAGTTATCGATATCTGATCATCACAATCATCTAGGGGATGCAGTGACATATGCAGTTGAATGTGTAATGTTCTGGGACAGGGCAGGATTAATCGAGATGAAAGATATCCCGCATATGAAGGACTTACGGATTGCGCTGGAATGCTGGCACGAACAGGTATAGACTGAACTGATGGATAGTTGGAGTCGTGAACTGCAGTGATGGACGGTGTGGTGGAAAAATCTGTTTCTCACCACTGCCAGCACTATGTGTGGCAGGGGGAAGCAAGTGGGGTGCATAGGGAAATACAGGGATAACTGAGACAGACTGAGCAATGGGGAGGCACTTGGAGATACTGGCATAATGGAGTTGGACAGGGCTATGGGGAGTACATATTTAGAGAGACACCAGGGTGGGTGGAGCTCTTCTTATCATGCAACAAAAATACTCACTGTATCTTTCCAAGTTCATGGTTCCCACACTAGTTTCCATGGATCAACGCAATTTGGGCGGTTCCTCAAGGCCAGGTTGCATGACATCTTCACACCCTATTCCAACACACCTTGAGCCGGAACATCTCTTCCACATGAAGTCCCATTGGATGCCGTGAGATGTGAGGTTGAGTGATGATCGTGGGCTCACTGCCTTCTAGCTGCGCAGTTTTACCACACCAACTGGCAAGGTTATGAACTTATGATGGACGATGGCTGAGTTTTCTTTGGTGGCTTTCTGAGTTTCAGACTTTAGGCAGCAGCATTGGGTGTCATTTAAACAAAATATGTTTATGCTTGTTCGATTGAACTTATACGTTGGCAAATAAAGCCTGCAGCTCGGCCGCTCGGCCGCCAAGAAAAATCCTGCAGGCCTGGCCGGAAAAGCCTGCAGGCCCGGCCCTCATTTAAATGGCGCCGCTAAGGGCGGCCCGGCCTGGCCGCTTAGGAACACTGGTTCATTCACGGAGCCCAGTTACTCCGCGAGCTGACCGGTCACTGCGTGGAATGACATCCTGCGGGAACTGACTAGAACAGAAGTCACACTGCCAAAGCGCGAACTGCTAAAATGAACAATTGAAAACGTGATACTAACACTTTTTGGTAAAACAAATAAGATGTATTATTTGGTGAGATTGCCAAAAGTTACAGTGCGAAAATTATTTTTCTTAAGCTTCTATACCAGAATACCATGACCGGTATCGATTATGTACCCAGATGTTGCTTTTGTTAAAAAAAACGTAATTTACTTTACGACAGATTACACGTATGATTGAGAAAATTAGAATTTATCCACGTCATCATATACTGTCCAGCGCAGAAGTCGCAAATGTCCGTCCCGCACGAGTAAGACCTTGCACTGTCCTGGATGATTTTCCGTCCTGGGGGTGTTTAGACTGCGGGACTGTAAGTGCCGGCAGTCTTCCAAGTGAATGACATATCATGCGAGTGATATAGTTGTGACTGAGTGACAGTATCTAATATACCTCCCAACTGTGACTATAGTATATAATTGACACTAAATCCTATTTAGTTGATCATCAACAGATTAGAGAGCTCACATCACAATGTCTCGATCTAAATAGCTGCATAACTCCAGGTGAATCAGTAGCCACAGCCTTAGGAGTCACTTCCAGTGAACTTAATCGAGCCCTATTCTGGCAATATCTTACCCAAAACTAGACGACGATATAGGGACCTAAAATAGTAGCTGGTGGACGAACTATCTCGACCCCTGGTTGTTGGCATGGGATTTGGCCCGATGGGCTTGTGTGGCGTTCGGGGGCTTACAGCCCCCAACGGCCTAAAGCTGCGGGCATGAGGCTAGTGGCTTGCGGCCCCCATAGCCCGCCACTAGCCCCCATTCCGAAGCGTAGGTCTAGCCCCAGCAGTGATGCTCAGCATCAGTCTCCAGATGTGATACTCGGTTTCGCCGAGTATGCCTTCTTCTTTCCCGTATATATTTGCCTGTCTTTCTCTCTCTTCGCTCATTAGACAATCATTTTTGTACGATAGCCAATTCTATTCGTACTCGATTGATCTCAACACTGGTCCTGCTACCCTGTAGATCAAATTTGGTTCTCAAAACGTTATTCGCACAAAGTTTAAAGTTCAAACTTTTCGCACAGCCGGATAAATGTGTCAGCAGACCTTACAATCACATCTCACAACGTGTCATCTGCAATAGAAGTTGAAATTTCAAGGCTAACGTTTCATGTCTAACTGTATTAGTAGTTCACCGGCTACTTTCAACATACTGACTGTGATCAGCAGCTTTGACAGCATCGATGAGTAAAGTTGTCAAGTTAGAATATCTGGGTATGTAGTCAGGTGGCTCTTTATTATTGGCGCTTAGCCTGCCACGTTACAGCCAAAAGTTCCAGCATTGAAATTTTCATTCAACACATCATATTTAAGTCGTACGATCTCATGATCACAAACACCAGGGTTATATGACATTTGACCAAAGCTTGTAACCGTATTTTAGAGAGAAAGATTGGGGCAGGATTTATTTCGTTGGTGGTTTAATTTGTTTTTGAGTTGCGTTGGCGGTTCTTATTGTTCGTGTTAAGTTTATGCTACAGTGCCACCTGTACTGGTAATTTTCGTCGACCGACGCCTGGTATCGTTGATTTCACCTTTCCAGCTATCGATCAGTTCAGTCCGGAACCGTCCTAGTACAGGCTAATCTGGAGTCAAGAGCAATTTTAGACAGGGATCGGACCAGTCTTAAATTCTGTTGGATCAGGCTGGTCTTAGTCTGATCTGTCCGGTTGCTTTATTTAGGGTTAGGTTTACTTATTCTGTTCTCGACTGGAAAATTGACGATATATATACGACTGCACCGAGCAGCAAGATAGTACTGCTATAATATTACTTAGGCTGAGAATTTGGGTACGATTGTTCATAAAATGTGAGGATGAACCTTGTTTTCAGTGGTCCTTCGCCAGGAATCTTTACCAAACCTAGACAGCAATTACAAGTTTTGGTGGACTGGTCTGGGTCAGTGAAGTGCAAGACGGGCAGTGTGTAGCTTGGTGTAGTCTAATCATCTTGCTGGACTGGGCCATACTGAGCCCTACCTGCAACTGGGATCATCCAGTCCGTTGGAATCATTGGATGCGTTGGAGGATTCCCATGTGTAAAAGCCAAAATCAGAACAAGCCAGACCTATATCTCAGCTCTCCCGCCGCTCTTTCCAAAGGTCTCGCTACTCTCTTTTTCACTCACTACCACAACCAACATTATCAAATCCTGGACGATCACTATGTATGTACCAGCTACTACTTCGCATCCTCTCTAACAGGAGCATAGGAAAACGCAACCGACAACCAGCCTATGGAGCAGACGCCCGTGTCGACGCCATCCTAACGTCAGGACTGTTTATGGTTTTGGGAACAGGAACAACCTGAAGTACAATGCTGGTCGAGGATATTTTAAATGCTCCTATCCGAGGTGCCGGAAAGGATTTACATGGGACGATTTTGACGGGATTAATTCTAAACATCCACGATGCAAATGTAATTTGCCAATGCGTCAACAGGTTACTTTAATGAATGCGAACTTCTTCCAGTTTAAAACATTCTGGAACTGTGCGAATGTTCAGAGGGATTGTGGGGACTATAAGAAAGGTCGGTTTGGGTTATCACGCAGGGTAGTTGAGGAAATGAGGAGGAAGCGAGAAATTTGATACGGCAGAGAGTTTGATTAACTATAATAGTTGATTCGGTTTGATTTTGCGGATTCGATTGATGATGGGCTTATGATCTGATGAAGGGATATTTTAATCTGAAAGAGGCGGTTGAGATAGCTTGGTAGTTTAATTGCGGCTCGATTTTGCGGATTTGATAATGTGCTCAAAGATTTGTCGGGGGTGTCTGTTTTGCAGGATTGATTGATGTAATGATTAAAGATATAATTTATAATTGGGGTATTAAATTTAATGATGGATTGATGCATTTTTTTGACGATTCAGTAATGTCGGTGATATTTTCATATCGTTGGATGCCATTGTGTCGTGCCAAGCCACCCGAGCCTCGTTCACAGCGAGAGACTGGTGTACAACCCTTAGCTGGTATTGTTCTGCACCAACGTCACACATGTACGTTCATTATTGGACTACTAGTTAATCACCGGACAGCGACGGATGACCGTAAATGTAAGCTGGTTCGACAGTAAACATCAAACGGTTTTTAATCAATTATCAACGCAGAATGCTGACCGCTACCTAACCATCCTAACACACCATCTTCTGCAGTTACCCAACCCTGCCATGATACCCACAAACTTAAAATACTCCCAAAATTTATTCTAAATACTGGATGCGCCATGATTGTGGGCGGGGATGAGAAGTCAACCGTCAGGGAACAACATTTAGGCGCACATTCAGGTTGCTGTCCGCATGCGGTTGACAACATCCAAAACAAGGCCATCTCCGATTGGCATCCGACTCTACCCCCACTCTCCATATTATCTGCACATAGTGATTATTCAACAGTAGCTATACATAGACAATATCGGTTCTATAGTGATGCAGTGCGCAACGTGACTTCAAGGGCTAAGTAGCATTTCGACTTGGGCAAATTGAGAAGTACTTAGGCAAATGATCGAGTACACTTCATGTCGGTACTTATTGGCTATTTGCTCCATCATTCTCTCCGATAGCCAGTTTTCTTTGCCATCGGACGTGTCACCAATTGTACCACTCTTTGGTTATAGTGTTACAAAACGACTTGAATCTGTAGTTGTTGGAGGTGCAGTCTTAGTTGATTGGTCAATCACTAAGAGATGGGTTTTATGGTCAGAATCACTACATGCGAAAAATATATTATCTAATCTAATATATATACACATGGTTTGTCGGCTCGAAGCACTCTCATTGGTTGATGGTGGTACGTACCATCTTACTGTGGCAAATTACAGAATGCTCATTGGTTGGCAGATGGTCTTTTTCGGTCATGAT
>Ga0307512_10000486_pt1 | contig 58408 bp, 74 predicted proteins | sample 14_EM_MG_FD_200267 | JGI IMG/M metagenome (GOLD analysis project Ga0307512, IMG submission 200267) | Populus trichocarpa ectomycorrhiza microbial communities from riparian zone in the Pacific Northwest, United States - 14_EM | ecosystem: Host-associated > Plants > Roots > Unclassified | place... | reverse complement strand
AGATTTCTAGCAGTTTTTCCGGGCCTTCGAATGGAGCAGAGCTCGAAAAGGGGTCTGCTACCGCTTCCATGTGTTTTATGGACGGTGGTGAGATGATCAAACGATCGAGTGGTGCGGGTTTGGTGCTATACGGAGCCAGTCCAAGGGGTGTCGGCGCTAGCAAGGCAAACTGTGAAAAATAAGCGATGACGATGAATGCATGCACCGGCTAGAGAGATGCCCGCGGCGACTGAGTCACTCGGAGAGCTTGAAATACAGTGCGGTAGATTCTGCCGACGTGGTCGATCGAAATCGAATCAGAAATTTTTGTGAGATTTCCGTCTTCGGCAGCTCAGCGTTGTGCCTCAGCCACGCTCCAGCTCGATTCGTACTATACCAAGATGAGAAAGCAGTGTGTGCCTCGTCCTAGCATTCTTGTTGGTTAGGCTCGTTGCTCGGACAACAAGTACACCCGCATTCTAAGTTCTCCTGCGCTTCGGTATCGGCATTAGTGCAAGTCCGACGTCATATTTCCTTGACACAGTCTATATAAATCCTAGTCCGAACTTATCTCCTGCCAGTGCACCACACACATGACCAAACCCCCTCACCCCCTAACCTTCCGATCCCATTTCACTGGTCCCTGTAGTCGCCACCATCACTCCCCAGATGACTCTTTCAGGATGGGGGTGGAACGATAGCGTCATGGATGAAAGACGGTGTGATACGTTTAGCAACTTAAGTTCGTCAGTGGAGTGCACTCAGGCCCAGGCCCGCTGTCCGCTGTCCGACGATAACTGATGCATTGTGGGTGTTGTCTACGATGAAATACTCAATCCCTCACGGAAGATCGCTCACACAAGACGAGGACTTGCTCGGGGCATATAAAGCCAAAGTACGAGCTCTTGGCGCAAGCCCGGTACGATTTACTGTCTTAGATTGAGATTGGGCCTGCGCCCAACTGAGCACGTGTTGTGCTACTAGTACGTCCGAACATCGCAGCTTTGATTTATTACTGCAATGCGGCGCAAGTCAACCAAATACCAGTCGACCCTACAAACCTTGATCCCGCGACAGTGTTCGGATGCTTCTACGACGTCAGGCACGGCAATTTACACAAATTTGTGCCATGAGACGTCTCACGGTTAGCAAGGTCATGGGATTCAAGCAGAACTGGGTTACTGCCAATTGTCGGTAGTAGGTACCGTATACCACTGGGTACCAAGTTCTCAGAGGCTACCATATGGCATTCGCACACCCAAGCCTGATGTCAGATGCGTAGCAGCCTTCTCCGACAATCCTCACCGTGACCCCACCTGGTACGGGTCGGAGTTTACCCTGGCAATTTGCAGGTATTCATACTGAGCATGCTTCTAGAAAGGCTGATGATAAGATGGCAGACGAATGACTGTGACAGGTTGATATATATATTTCCTTAACTTTAAATTTATAGTTATAGCTGTTTCATTCATAAATAGTTCTTCCCATCTACAGAACGCCCCTTGAACTAGCGTCTTCTTCCCAATAGCTGTTTGCAAACGTTGAAAAACAATGTGGCGTTGGGTATAATTTTCTATTCTGAAACCGATGAGCTAGGGGCAGACACCTACTTTGAGGTTTTGTTCTCTGATTAAGGTATCTCCAGCACATACTCCTGCCAACGACGCGAGGAATACAGGATCCACTGGTGCGCTCCAATCGAGCTTGATGCCAGTCTCCACTTGCGCCACCCTCCCCGAGGTTGTCGATCTATGATCGATATGATCCCCAGTGGGTAACCCTCGCGCCTGTATGAGGACGTGGATGGCTCGCATGATCGTCCGCAGGGATTCTCACCGTCTTCGCTGGAGCGCCTATGCAGATCGTCGATGGCCGGTCTGCGGTGGTCCCGCTCATGCGGGTGCCAGTGGGTGGCGGGGACCTGTTGTTCAGGATGGCTTGTTGTTGCTCGCTCGCCGTAGCGGACCGCAAAGACAGAGTGGGTGTTTCGGCGCAGGACACAACCGTTGGTGGTTGGACCTGAAGGGTAGTGTGTTGGGTAAATCAAGGCCACCTGAAAAGAATCAAAGGGGACCTGGAGCTTTCGAGACTTGGGACTGACGGTCCGTTCGTGAGGCGTTCTTCTACTGATGGGAGTTGTGGGGTACGAGTCGGTCGGTGCGCTAGGGGTATGTATCTGATAAGGTGGTTTTCTTCGTTGTGTTACTTGGCCAAAATTTGTGGTTGTGGACAGTTTTTTTCTTTGGACTCCATTAATCGGGGAGCGAGCTCTACGTAGCACTTCGGGTATGTACAGTACCCTTTGTGTTAATTACAGCGTGATGTGGTAAATGTTACTCTGTGTGTGTAGTTATCCTGCGGACTTGAGGGCCACTGCTAAGTAGCGTCGCGCGAAGGGTTTGATGAGCGTTTCGTTACACCAGGAGACGGGTAAGGTGTGTATGCGAGCGCTGGGTGTTCGGGTGAGAGATGAATGTGGTGGGGTGGTGAGTCGGATAGATGCGCCTTGCACATGTTCTTGGTTGTCGCCCTTGTCCTTCGCCGGTGTATTCGCTTGCGCCTGTCTAGCGCGCGAGTGTTTCGTTACGGGTGTTTTGTCTGTGTGTGGACAGATTGTGCTAGTGGCAGCCAGCATCAGGTTTATAATATTCTCTCCTTGGGGACTCACGCACATCCGACAGTTTTTGATCATGATGAATGAAACCCGAAAAAAAAAAGAGGAACCTGTAGGACTACAAATTGTGGATTATACTCCCGGTTGTGGTCGCCAATGCTAATCCTTTGGTCCAACCTTCCATCTAGTGGTCACATTTTCAGTGAGCAGGATATCAGTTCTACGTGACGGACGCCAAGTGGTCGATTTGTTGGTATCAAAACAGATGATGCCAATGCCAGTGCCAGTCCCCTTGAACCCTTGGCCAGCGGTCTATGGAACTGGGGATAGCGGGAACTCCCGAGTTGGTTGAGCTTACGCAGCACACGACCAATTAATGGAGGAAAGGCGTTCTGTGAATTTCTTGTCAGGCCACTTTTGTTCTCAAAACGCGAGCAGTGTAATACAGTGATACCATAGTCACGCAGAGCAGTGACTGCTTCAACACGCACGCACTGGCACACATGATGTTCGAAGCCGGCTCCGGCTAGACGCGACGCGGAAAGCTGCCGAGCGCTGACGAGCTGACAGAGTGCTGACAGTTCGGCTCGTGTCAATAACTTGTAAATATCTTTGGGGGGCAGACAGCCCTCCGCTTAACCTCCGTCGCGGCTCTACGCTCTCGCTCTCGACCCACCAGACGAAACTAAACCGCGCAACCAAAAAAAGAGAACAGAAAAAAAAAGAACAGAGAATAGACGATTCGCCGCCAACGTCACGATGAGGCGGATGCTCTATCGCATTCCCCTCTTCCGGACGATTGCTCCCCGAGGCTCCCGACCCATCCTCCCTATCACGTCTCGCATTCCATCCCCAGAAACACGCACGCACGCCCTCACCGGTTCGCTGCGCATATCCCCCTTCCGCACGATCCACACCACCCCCGCCCGCCGCCTCTCGTCACCCCCCTCCGATACACCATCACCCCACACCTCCTCTTCCCCCGATGCAAAAGAGCCAGGCTCGCTCTCGCAGCGTTTAAAGACGCTCATGAAGGCGTACGGGTGGTACGCCGTCGGGATGTACGTCGCGGTGTCCGCGGTCGACTTTGCCGCCGTCCTCGCGGGGATCCATCTGCTCGGCGCGGACTACGTCTCCTCCGTCGCCGCGTCTGCAAAGGCGTGGCTGCTCGGCCTGGTCTATTCGCGGCCCCCCGAGCCAGGGCGTGACGAGATGGAGGAGATGACGAGGAGCGCGGTCACGGGTGGGCAGGAAGGGTTGTACGCTATGCTCGTGCTCGCGTACATCGTGCACAAAATGTTGCTTCCGTTGCGGATCGGCCTCACCGCTGTCTTGACCCCTCGGTTCGTGAACTGGTTGCGCGTGAGGGGATGGACCGGCGGGGATGGGACGCGGAGGGCCATACAGGAGATGAAAGAGCGGTTGAGGGACCGCGATTGAGTGCGTTGCGACGTTGGAGACCGCCTTCCACCCATCCCATCCCATCTCATCCGATACAGATTATGATACATTGCCATTTTGTTAATTCGACTCGCTAGACTGCAACCTACAGAGGATACAAAGTAGTACAGAAGAAAACCCGAGTTGCCATCGTTTCGGCCAATAGGCCAGGTTTGATACACAACAACTAATGATGATCAAGCGTTGGCGGGAGCTTCGTCCGCTGTAGAGGTTATGCGGGATGATCAGTCGTGATGATCAATGACAGTGGCAGGGTGTATTTACGCTTCAGAATGCCACTCTTTACAAGCTCCTCGGGCTTGGGCCTGTGCAGAAGTTTCTGATCAAGCTTGTCCTTGTAGAGCGATCGCTGCCTTGAACAATCGACGCTTTCCTGCGGGGTCATAACAACGTACCTCGAGTTGCGACCTTTGCAATTGCTCTCGCGCGGCCTGCAGCGCCGGGGCAACATTTCCCTCTAAACCCAAGGACGAGCGCGCTTAGGCGCATGAACACACGGGAGGTTACACGGGAGCTGGCGCACCTTTAAGAATGTTACGTTCTTGCAGTTCCTGTCTGTCAGGACGTTGAGAAAGGCGCTTCTCCAGAGCCTCAAGCGTTTCTGTGCTTAGAGAATTCTGGCGGGATGGACGAGTGATGGGGACGGATCCCTCAGCGGCAGTGGTGGCGGGGGCGTCGGTGGAAGCTACGAGGTATTCCTGGTGGGTTATGCTAAACAGGACCAGAGGAGCAGACAGTACGCACACATAGATAGATGGATGCTTGATTTTGGGGTGAAGAAGTAACCGGGTGGCTTTTTATGTTCCGTTCGTGCGAGTTTATGAGCCCTTGGCTAGATGTAGATGCATCTGGGCGACGGACTCGTGACCTGTATTACGATTTGCGGACCATGCATCTAGTGCCTGCTCGACCCGAGGCGAGGCGAGTAGTCTATGCAACCATAGCACCTAGCAGGGACTTCGCGCTCTCTCGCCCGCGCCCGCGAAGAAGGCAGTAACTTGGCAACGCAGGCTGTCAAAATTGAACCATGTGGATGAGGATACACCATTCGCGGAGCCGTTCAGTCTCTCATGGTATCATTGTTATGGGTGCTACACATATGTCCATAAATCAAAGGATGGTGGTCATCAGATACCAGGCCAGAAATCGCTATCCGGCTCCTCGGTCTCCCTTTTCTCGTATTCTCTCCTTTTCGACAACTCTGCCTGTCGTGCACTTCGTTCCTGCTGCCATTCTCCAACATACTCTCGCGCCTCTCTGATGCTCTCCTTGACATGCTCGATCTCGGTTGTCATGTCCCGGTCGATCTTTTCGAGAAAGTCGATAAACTCGACGAGCTTTCTTGATGCGGAAGCAGATAGGCGGGACCTTGAGTGTGGAGAAACAGAAGGAGGTGGTGAAGTCGGACATCCGTTGCGGGAGGTTTGAGGGGGAGAGCAGGTGATCGTGATTGCTGGAACATAATGCGAGGGTTGGAACGTAAGGGATGAGCTCGAGGAAGAAGAGTCTGAGAGCGTCATCTCTGGAAGGGGTATCATGTCGGGCGATAGCGTTGAACGTGAAGGAGCGGTTGGGGCGCTAGTACCGAGAAGAGCTTTGGCATCTGGCGACAGTGACAAGAGAAGAGGAGAGTTTGGGATGTCGAGCTGAATGAAGAGTGGCTTCTCTGAGGGGACCACCATCTGGGATCTCAACGCTCGAGGTCTCCGGATGCGAGTGATACGTTGCTGCAGGAAGGGTACAGTGAATCTCCAGAACCTCGTTCGGATACCAAGGAGTATAAGAGGTGCCACGAGCAGTAGGATTAAGGTGCCAGCACCAACACTAGTAATTATAGCCGTAATTGTGAATGAATTATAGAAGGGGGTATAGTAGAAAAAGGAAAGGGCGGGTCGTGTCCGACGATGGTTTGCTCGATATGTGCCGATCCGGTTCGGGCCCAACTCAGTTGATTCGTTTGAGCTTTAACACACGTGCCACGTCACGTGATCGGGTGATCCCGCAACGCAACCCGAGTCGGAAAAGAAAAACTACACGAATACATCCCTCAGCCATGTCTTTGGCGAAGACAGTGCTCTTCGCTTCCCGCCCACAGGTGGCATGTCTTTCGCGCATTCAGCGCAGAAGTTTATCATCTGATTCGCACAGCCATAACGAGCACCATGGTGCAGAGGATGCGTCGTCGTACCCGAAAGAAGGTGTGACCCGCTCAACCATTTTATTCATGTATGACACTCCCTGATATTTGTATTCTCATCTAGGATTTACCTCTGCTGGGTGGACCTACACGATCATCGCAGTACTGGGGGTCGTTGGCTTCTATAAATTCGCGCCAAGCCCAGGCGAGGAAAACTATGTGACCCGCTACATCTCGTATTACTTTACGCCGAGTAGCTCCTGGGCTGCCACGAATGATCGTCACCTGGAGATGACATCCAGTTTACAAGAGGCAAATCAACTCAGTCAGAGTGGCCAACGGTCGCATATACATAGATACCGCTACCCTCAGTACGTCTGCGCTCTTAAAATTTCACCTTCTTTGGATGCTCATTGTCGATGGTAGCTCGTTGGAGGTGGCATCGGCATTTTCAGTCCCTGTGGGGGGAGATCCTGATGTGTCTGGCGTAAGAGTTAAGGGTGCAAATGAACTTTAGAGTCTGAACGTCCACAATAATAATAATTTTTTTCAATATACGATGATTGTGTTGGTCCAATGTCGTTTCTGTGGAGAGGCTCGTGTAGAAACCTCTGGGAACTAGGAACAAGAGCGAGTAGTAGGCTTTTTTTGAAATTTGGCTGGGAGCGGACTTCTTTTCGGGACGTATCGAAATTCAATATTCGGGTCTGTTGGTTGCTATGAAGAGAAAGTCACTACGTAGAGGGTTATCTTGCTGGAAATATTCGAACATAAGCATGACCTTGTTCACTGCAAGTGCTAGACATTGTTCGCTGTGGTATGAAGTAGGGGATTTATCCGCCGTGTGAGGGAACAGACCCGATTAGGCAATGGTGTGTGTGAGAAGGAAACGAGGTTGTCGCGAGGCAAATTTCTGTGCCAAATGCTCTCTTGTTGAAACGCCAGCGTGTAAAAGTACTGTCAGGCTTAATCTACTAGCCACTGCTGTGCACCTCCCCTCATCACCTCCACACCACCTCCTCTCCTCTCCTTTCTTTTCATTTTCTTCTCTCCCTCCCCCCATATGTCAAACCACACAAGTCGACAATGACAACATACCCCTGGTGCCTCGTCCTCCTCCTTGCTCTCCTCAATGTCGCGAGCGCAGATATCCCTCTCGTCGATTTCGACCGCATGGGCACAGTCGGCCTCGCCGGTGCCTTTGCTGGTTTCGACTTCTTCAACAGTTCCTCCGTCAACGCCTCCTTCGACCCCTCCACCTCAACATTATTCTCGCGTTCCGCCCAGGGCTCGTTAACTCGTATCGCTTCGACCAACGCTGGTGGTGTCATCTCCACCGGTTGTGCCCTCGGAAATACTTATTACATGGCTGGTAATTTTTCTTCAATCGGTGATACCTCAGCGTCCAACGTCGCATCCTATAACCCCGCCTCTGGAACATTCTCGGCTCTGGGTAACGGGGGGCCCAACGGCCCCGTGAATGCCCTTTTCTGCGACTCTACAAATAATAAACTTTGGGCCGGTGGCCAGTTTTCCTCTCCGGCGTCCGCCGTAGCTGTTTGGGACGCGAAAGCGTCCTCATGGTCAGCCCCACCGTTCGGGGGCCTCGCGGGCGCCGCGGCGGAGGTCTCGTCGATTACTACAAACGCTTCCCAAGCTAGTCTATTCTTTACTGGGTCTTTTATCACGACATTCCAGGGCAACGGGACCGCCCTAAATACCACCAACAACCCGAACGTTCCCTTTTCTCAAGGCGCCACCCCATTCTCATCCTCCCTTGTCCCTATTCCCCTCGAGAGTGCCCAGGTTCAGGGTTCTCCCTCGTCTTCGGACCCTTCCTTCAGCAATATTCAGAATATCCTGTGTCCCGCAGGCAATGATGGCCCGGGCCAGACGTGGTTCGCTGCGGATGGCAATGGTGCTCAGGTTACCGTGAGGGCATTCCAATCTATAAGCGCAAGTGGCGTTCGTCTCGGAAATACGTTCCTTGATGGCCGAGGAACGACTGCATTTACGTATGTGTAGGCTTGTTATTTGGCACATCGACGATTCTGACCAGTTTGGTAGTGTGACCTCCATTCCAGACAACGCCGTTCAGCAGCTCCATTACGTCGACCCAGCATCGGGCCAGAACCAGACTTGCACCACAAACTGCCCACTGTCCACTGATGCTTCCGTTCCGTATCAGGACTTTACGTTCGATAGCGCAGTGAACCTCACTGGAGTTCAAGTTACATTATCCGCGTGGAAAGGTGCCGGCCCAGGACTCCACTTAATCCAACTCCTCTCATCCGGAGCATTTGCATCCGCGGTTGGCGGCAATAATGGCCTCTCATGCTTTGCGCCTGTTCCCTCCAACACTACCTTCACCGGCACTTGGACCGAAATTGATGCGAACACTAACATACCAGCAACTACGCAGTCCGTCCTCGTCGCCACCGTTGATGTCGGTACCTCAGCCGCAAACGGACCGAGTTTCACTTGGATGCCTTACGTCTCTGCATCTGGCTTGTACGACATCAATCTACTCATCCCAGGCTGTACAGACTTCCAGGACTGCGCGCTGCGGACATCTGTCAAAATCGCAGTGTTTCCAGGTGGTGGACAAGACCCCACGGTGACAGACGTCTCTCAACAGAATCAGGATGATGTGGTCCAGCAGATCTACAGTGGCGCCATCGTGCCTTCTTCCCCAGACTTTGTCATGACAGTGACCATGACGCTTGCAGACAACCCTGCGGGATCGGGCCAGGATGGCAAATATCGCCTCGTAGCGGACCGTGTTCAACTGATCTTAACGTCAGCCAACACAACGGGCACCACGGTCAACGGCAACGGGACCACAGGCAATGGAAAGACGACGTTTGGGTTTTTGGAATGGCCCTTGTCCCTTTCTTCTGGAGGAAACGCAGCCACTGGGCTCCCAAATACGACCGAAACCTTCCTCGATGTTATTGGTTTCTCCTTGTTTAGCAGTCTCGGTAGGACTGCTGGCATATCCTCTTCAGGACCCTCGGTCGCGGCGGTTGCTCACGATCCCTCTGGTGCTATCTTCATTGGCGGAAAGTTTAACCTCAGTACTCCTGACGCCAGTAATATTGTCGTGTTCAAGAACGGCGCTCTGACAGCGCTTTCCGGAGGCGGGCTTAACGGCCCTGTGACATCACTTTCTTTGTATGGTGACACACTCTTCGTTGGGGGTTCATTTACAGATACACCTGCAAGTTCAACAAATGGCCTCCTCTCCAATGTCGCAGCATATGTCATCTCGCGAGACCAGTGGTCACCATTAGTGGCTGGGTTAGATGGTCCTGTCAAGAGCCTCGACATCGATAATGGCCAACTCACCGTCGCCGGTAATTTCACATTTATCCGAAGCGCATCCAGTGGAAATACTAGGCGGGAATCGCAAGGCCTGGCGTCGTGGAATGCCAGCAACAGTGGGTGGGTTAATGCGGGTGGATTCCTGTTAGGCAGCCTGACTTTTGTTGGGAATGGCACGGCACCGGCCAAGGGCCAACAACAGTCGCAGATGGTGGCGGGTAATGTTCAAAGATCGCTCAGCTTCGGCGCGAGTGGATTCGTGTTGCTCAAGAACGGGGACAACGGCCAGCCGGAGGTGACCCCCCTCACCGTGCAGCTTGGCGACGACGTCTCCACTTCGACAACCACCGCCAGCCGCCGCCGTGCCGTTCAACCTCGTACCCCGAGCACTTGGAGCCATGTCCCATATCCTCGGCTTGTCGCGCGTCAGTCCAGCACGACGTTGGCACCACTTCCATCACCACCCCCCGCACCAGCGCCTGCCGTCCTCGCCGGCGTATTTTGGACAAATACAACCAACACTCAGCAGGTCGCAATCATCGGTGGTAACTTTACCTTCACGAACGGTGGCACCGAGTTTTCTGGGCTCGCGGTATATAACCCATCCACTGGCGCGCTTGCTCCATTGCGGGGTCAAGGTATCAACGGCACGGTACGCGCGCTGCTCGTACAAGATAATCTTCTATTTGTCGGGGGGCAGTTCACAATTCCCGGTACGGACGTTGCAAGCTTCGCCATTTACGACCTCCTGCAGAATACCTGGGTGACATCTGGCGTGCCGGCGTTGCAAGGCACGAGTGGCGCATCCGTTGTCGTGAGGTCGTTAAGTGCGTCAACGGCGAAGTCGAACACAGTGATTGTCGCAGGCTCGTTTGCGCTAGCCGGTTCGTTGCCCTGCCGCGCGATCTGTTCATGGGATGTTGTAGGAAAGCAGTGGAAACCACTCGGGAATGGCATTCAAGGCGATGTCGCGTCAGTGGCTTACGCAGGGGTAAGTCATCACCCTTTCGTCCGTGATCGTCACGCTAATGACCTGGACAGAGCAACCAAGACGTCCTAATAGCTGGTGGTTCCATCACGGTTTCTGGATCGATTTCGGACAACGTCCTGCAGTTCACATTTAGCAATACAAGTTGGAGTACCTTGGGCGATGGTGCAGATCTCCCCGGCCCTGTCACTGCAATAACAGTTAACAATGGTAACTGGAGTAGCATCTTCGCTGCTGGCCGGTGCGTATCTACCTCTGTTTTTCTGGCCGTCGAGAAATTTATATCGACATAGTTTCGTTAATGGGACATCGTCCTTCTTGGCCGCCTGGAATGGACGTGACTGGGCAACGCAAGGCTCCGATTTTGATGGCACCAGCGCTGTCACCCAGCTTACCATGGTTCCCATGCAAAACGAACACAGTGCGCAAGGCATGATCGAAGGTGATCGGATGTTGTTGTTATCTGGAAGTCTTGTCGTTTCGTCGTTTGGGCAAGCTTCGTCGATGTTGTTCGATGGCGAAAGCTTTATCCCGTACATCGTCTCGGCATCAGCATCCGGCAGCCCGGGATATGTGTCTGGTCTCTTCAACTCTATCGCAAACTTCAGCTTCGCTCGGCGTAGTAAGTCTCGTCATAATTTTCTTGAGCTCCGGGGCTAATGACACCAAATCGACAGATTTCCTTGCCATTGGCGTCGTCATCTTAATATCCATCGCCATCGGCGCCGGTATAGTTTTCTTGATCGTCTTGCTCGGTATCCTTTGGACCCTCTCCTCCCGTCGCGATGAGGTCCTCAGCAAGTTCGACCCTGCGGATATTGACGACGACGACGACTCGACAAAACATCGACCGTCGTCCCTCCTCGCTCACATCAACGCCGCCGCGACGAGCGCGACGATCCTCGGGGGCAAGGGCCACGACGTCAGCGGAGAGAAGGAGGCTAGTGCTGCTGGCGCAGCCGCCATCGCCGCCGATGTGGGCGCCTCGAGTTCGGGTCACGACCCACTCTCTGGTCCCGATGCGAGCAACTACTTGCGCGCAGAGACACCGTCCGATGCGTTTGGAGGTGGTCTTGTCGGCGAGGAGACCGGACGTCCTGCGCACGCACGCTACTCGTTCGATGGTTCAGGGGAGGGTGAGATGGCGCTAGTCGTTGGGCAAGAGCTCGAGATTCTCGACGATCGTGACCATTCGTGAGTGCTCGCTCGAATACTCTGTGCTTTGATTGACCTACCTTTACTGACGATGATGCTTCCTACATAGGTGGTGGTACGCTCGCGACGTTCGTACTGGTAACGAAGGCGTCGTCCCTGCAGCCTATGTATATTGATTGGGCAGTTTCCTCGTCTTGGGATAGTATTTTTTTGGTTTCTTATTGTAATTAATTATTTTTCCGCTTCACGATTTATGTTTTTTACGATACCCTCGAACTCGCTATCCGGTGTACAGCCAACCTACAATTCTCTCTTTCCTTATCTTATTTCGTCGTCACACTTACCTCGCAAAGTTAGACCATCCTTCGTATTATTGGACGTCTGACACTCCTTTGGCATAGTCCCGTAGTAGCTCGTGTTCTTGTGGGGAATGACTATTATAGAACTGAACAGAGATTTTCACAGACTAATGTCTAAATCATAGTGCTAGACAATCGAGCCCCACAACAAGCTTCCACAATACCAAGTTTGCAGAGTAATAGATCACAAATCACTGTGAAATGCGTCAAGTGAGCTTGAGGGGAACGCTATCATTCGAGGCGGAAGGAGAAAAAACTGACCTGGAGCAGGGGGTCCCTGTAATGCTTCTGGTGGTTATGCACGAACGCCACTCGCGTCTTGTAATCCTCTTTGCGCTTCTGGTCGCGGAACTCGCGAACGTGTCGCCCAGCCTCGCGCGCCTCGCCGCGATTCCGCGCCTTGACGACCTCCGTGCCGGCGCCAAACGCGCCGAATCCGCCCCTGCGCGGCACGAGCGCCGAGTGCTTGTCGGCCAGCAGCCTGCGCACGATCGAACGGCCGTCCTCCCGTCCAGTTCCATGTCCACGGCTTGCGGCGGCTGCGCTGGGGAAGGACTGGGCGTAGTAGCGGCGCATGCTGCGATGGCCGATGCGGTTGCCCGAAGGGAGGACGAGTTCGAGGTGAGAGTCGCCAAAGGTGATCTGGTTTTGTGGTACATCGTCGTCCGTGTCGGCGTCCTCTTCCTCTTCGTCACCGGAAGAGGCGGATGGCGGCTCGTCGACCACCTCATCGACCTCGTCATCAGAGCCATAGTCCTCTTCCCAGCCCTCCGCAGCCTCCGCGGCCTCCTTCGCAGCCGCCCTCTCCCGCTTCCTCTCCGCCCTCCGTGCCGCCCTCTTCCTCTGCCGCTCTTCGGCATCCGGATACGACGACGAAAAGTCGTAATAGTCGGACATTTCGAGCATGTCCTTCTCGGTGTCGTACGCGATCTTGCAGTGGCTCTTGTCGAGCATGTGTTTGCGGACCGCATCGAGCGTCCGGAACTCGCGCCCCTTGCCGTTGCAATATATGCATACGTTGCCCACCGCGATCTTCTCGCCGAGGTAGGCGACGAGTCCCGCGATGTCGACGAGATATTCCGCGTCCGGGATGAAAAAGGAGTGCTCGCCCGACATGTGCGTGAGATTATCTTCCAATGAAGAGGAGACGCGCGCGCAGAAGAGACAATGGAGTGGAGACAGTTTCGATCGTGCGGCGGCAATCTTCTCATCTAGGGTTGAGGCTTCTTCCCCTTCCTCCTCATCGTCACCATCGTTGTCGGGCTGTGCAGATGTGGGATGGGCGGGTGGTGCCTCTTTTGTATGTGTGGCGGAGGTTTCAGGAGGAGGCTGATCTGCTGGAGGAGAGGACGCTTTCACGGCTGCAACAGCCGCTGAAGGTGAATGATCTACCCGAGATTGGGACTTCAATCCATTCTCTCGATGCTTTCTGGAGAGCATATGCGAACGAAACGCGTTCTCAGTCGTATACACTTTGCTAATGACAAGTAGATCAGATTCGAAGCGCCGAGAAAAGAGCGACACCCACTTGCAACTTTCACAGGTGGAGCCTTTAGGCGATAACATGACGGCAGTCTCCTGCTTTCTCTCGAGCACCTTTTGATTGAAAATAGTGAGGCTGACTGGGGGAAGTGATGCGACACGACGTTTCATGTTATATCTATGGTGGTCGGAGCGATAGTGGTCCCCTGGAAGGGATCAGCTCAATATGTGAGGGAACATAATGGGGGGGTCGTACGCTGCTCTTCTGCAGTGAGAAACGCAATTGAACATGATATGCAGGTGAACAGTGGCCTGTCATCTTGTGCTGCCGTATGCGTGTCAGTCATCAGGGATAGTCACCAAGTTCGATGTATGGAAAGATCGAAGAGAGGAAGTGAAAAAAAGGTGCAAAAGCCACCTAGTCAGCACAAACAAAGCTAGTGAGTCATCACTGCTATCTCAAAAGGCAAAAGGCAAACATTATCCTTCGAACCGGGGTCGAACCAGTGACCTTGGGATTGCGTGGTTTTTCCTTTACAGTCCCACGCTCTTCCAACTGAGCTATCGAAGGCCTGTCATCTTGTGCTGCCGTGTGCATGTCAGTCATCAGAGATAGGTCACCAAGTTCGATATATGAAAAGATCGAAGAGAGGAAGTGAAAAAAAGTTGCAAAAGCACCTAGTCAGCACAAACAAAGCTAGTGAGTCATCACTGCTATCTCAAAAGGCAAAAGGCAAAAATTATCCTTCGAACCGGGGTCGAACCAGTGACCTTGGGATTGCGTAGTTTTTCCGTTACAGTCCCACGCTCTTCCAACTGAGCTATCGAAGGCCATGCTTTGTGACTTAAATAATACTAAATCATCAAAGGAGGAGAAGCAGAAGCGGATACCGACTTGTCTCTTGTCTCCGCTTCTGTTGCTCCGATCAGCTACAAGTGCGATGCTTATTACGCGCATATAAGTAATCAGTGTGCCAGCCATGCGTGAGTATTGGTTAATTCCTCAAGTTCACCAATGCCTCAAAAGAATAAACAAAGCTGTTGCAAGTTAATTAATGGACTTCAATTGTATCGCCTATCGCCCGTCGATATACCGCAGAGCCCCCAAGTATTTTACTTGAACATATACCCTTTACAATTTTGTGCACCACATAAACATGGTGCATATACAGCATCTCCATTATTGGCGTGTATATCCTCATCTTCCTATAGTGGAATTAGTGACAGCCACAGCATGTGGTGGAACAATCCACACACCTCTTCATCAGAATCATATCCCGTGTATGAAAAACACAGTTCTTCCCAAGGAAGAACATCACGGCGCGTGAAGAGTGCCAAAAGCGGTTTATCCAGGTTGGCCTCATTGGTATAACAGGCATTCATCGCACAGTTTGGGTCACAGCTGTGGTTCTGTTTTAAACACGAATCAGAGAAGCATGCATCCACCTTCGATCATATACATACCAGAAAACGAGTGAACTGCATGCAAGTCAGTAAAAGCTATGGCAACAAGGATACAAAACTCACATTGCCTGCGTGATAAGCATCCATGACATACTTTGTTTGCCACTCGTCATTGTCATCGCTAACGTCGCTCTCCACAAGGCGAAGGTGATAGAAATCAAGTTGGAATAAATACGTTCGACCAAACTTGTTATATATACTAGAACGGGTCAGAAGGCGCACCGCAACCTTGGATAAGTTACTTACGTGCCCCTTGCATCCCCCTCGTTTTCGGTCAGGAGTTCGCCTGCATAGATACCAATAAAGGAGCCTTTGGGGATCTTTTGTCTCCCGGCAAATATACCTATATGACGGGTTAAGGGAACCGTAGAATGAAAGTGTTTACAGACATACCCCATCCCTTGTTCGATGTCTTCCGAATGTTGACAGCGTACTGACGACCATGTTGGACGACCTTCACGTACAGTCAATTGTCGATGCCTCCACAGATCTGAGTAGACATACTCTATTGCGACAGCCATCAAGGCAACCACAGAGGTCATTACATTCGAATATGGGGTATCCTTGTTGTTTGAGCCGACCCTTATCATCGTACATGAAACCCGAGATCTCCCCGCTGTATTCCTGTTGCCTCTTCAAGCAAGAGCACGTTCGAGACTTTGGGTCACAGTATCCCTCACAGTTGCACCCTCGAAGGTTGGAAAAATCTGGCGGGGGAACACCGTCACCATGCCATATGCGATTGCTGTAGTGAAATTCCCACGCAGGCGTGACCTCCAGGTCTCCATCTACGTCGTTCACAATCGATATGCGTGGTGCATTCGGCTCGTCCTCGTAAGTGTTCTCATAAATGACAGCCTCAAACATTTCCTTTGCCACGATTGACCTGCGATAAGAAGCATCCACGGTATTCATGAGATCTTGTATCGCGTGAGGTATGTCTCGAGAGTAGAAAATCTTCGGGGCGAATTCAAGCATCGTGCGGGCAGGAGTGTACTGCACAACAAAAAGTTCGGCTACTTGAGGAGGCGAACCAAACGATGAGATGCGCTGTGCCGCCGAAAAGTAATGGATTTGGAGAACTCACCAGAAGTGACAGGAGAAACACTCCTAGGAGCTGTAATTGCAAGATCACCCGGTGTTTCCGGGGAGTCATCTTGGGGTTCTGGAGAGGGTGTTGTCCGCATGCCAAAGTCTGACCTCAGCTCTGGTGAAGGGGAGAGTAGCACCCGCATGCCGAAGTCTGACTTCTGCACTGGGGGAGGGGAGAGTAGTGCTCGCATGCCAAAGTCTGACTTCTGCACTGGGGGAGGGGAGAGTAGTGCCCGCATGCCAAAGTCTGACTTCTGCACTGGGGGAGGGGAGAGTAGTGCTCGCATGCCAAAGTGAGACTTCTGCACTGGGGAAGGGGAGAGTAGTGCCCGCATGCCAAAGTCAGACTTCAGCTTTGGGGAAGGGGAGAGTAACGCCCGCATGCCAAAGTCAGATTTCAGCTTTGGGGATGGGGAGTGTGTCTCCTGCATACCAAAGTCCCTCGCAGTAAGGGACGACCGTATAGGGCTACTTCTGATTGACATATTCCGGGCTAATGAGACGAGCGTCGACGAAGATACAGTACGAGACGAATTAGTCGGTGGGGCGTTTGACCCTTCCTTCGGCCTTGCATCGCCCTGATCCTCTATACCGCGAAAGGGTCTTGAAGGAGACCCTTGTTCACCCGCAGCTCTAAACCGAGTCCCGCGTACTCGAATAGGCGAAGCATCCGCTGAAGAATTGGTCTGGAGGTCATGACCCCGATTTGGGGATGAGGGATTGTGTACCATTGCAGTTCGAGGAGAAATCCCCATGTTTCGAGGTTTGGGACGAATTGGAGTGGAGGAAGCAGACCCAACCCGGAACGGTCCCCCGCACATTGGCCCCAAAACTGTGTTCGGCACGTTGTCCAAAACCTCAGAGCCATTCTGTATGGGCGATGGCATCTGGTCGGTGTCGATATTTGCAGCGGGGGATTCGTCTACCGGCTTCACAGAGTGCAAGTCAGAGTGTGGCAATGGCGGTGTTGTGGGGGTGGAAGGGGGTTCGGTGGCGTGAAACTGCATTGGGGATGATGGTTCTTCTGTGATCCCATATTCACTAATTGTTGTCTCGCGAACTGTAGGCACATTCTCATCTCTTGCATCACCCACAGCCGAGGGAGAGTTTCTACTCTGTGAATCATGGCAGCGTGCAGAGCGATTCGAACTGGACGGAGATACGGGCCGAAGATTTTTGCGCTGGGATAATGACTGAGAAGAATTTGATGACGAGGGAATAGCAGTGTCCCGTTGAGCAGAGACGGGGATGGGCTCTGCCTCGTCGTCGCTAAGAACGATAGGGTTGTCTGCATCGCCAGGAGTTGGTGTATCATCATCGGATAATAAGTCGATTATCTCGCTAGGATTCACGGGGCGTCGTGTTCGAGTAGCTTGAGATAGCAATGATCGTTCTCAGCTTTACATTGTGACGAGAGTGTGTAAGCGAAGGGTCGAAACGGACTGACCTTCGGGGCTTCGGCCGCTGTTACGCGGCAGAGATGGGACATTGTTCCGCCTCGGATTACCTACGTACAATCTTACGTTGATACCAAAGTGGTGATTATATAGTGGACGTACCAGAACTAGACATAACCTTGGCTAACATTTCACGATTTCGCGGCAACAACACTTTCTTTTTCTTCACGGCAATAGGCAACGCAATGCCTGTATCGGAATCAGAAGCATCTCGTGTGCGCGAGGCTGCCTCTGATCGTCTCACAGCCTTTCTTGGACCATGAGATAAGTCGGTGCGAGCGGACTTCCGGGGACGCAGCGACCCTGCAGGGGGTAAAGTAGCTTTGCGCTTGGAAGAGGAATTGGTAGGAGCTAGTTCCCTTTCTTCGGAGTCAGAAGGACTGACATGACTCGACTGAGATGATGATTGCGAATCTTTCGAACGTGTTAGATGATAACTGAACAGGATGTAGTCTCGGAGCATACTTACCGGATAATATTTCCCATGTCGGTACTGTCGAAGGCTCACGATGCGCACACATTGACTTGGGTCCCAAACGGTAGCAATCGGGGGGGAATAGGGCAAAATATGTCGATAAAGGTGGCGGTCAAATGCTTGATAATTTAGCTTCAAAGCATGCCCATACAGAGTTGAGTGACACACGACCTCGCTCGCGTCGCGCGACGAGCGCCACCAAGGGGTCACATGACAAAAGTCCTTCATCACTCATCTCGGACACAGACCACATTATTTTTTTAATTTTTAATTTAGGAAACGCAATGTATATTTTGAGTCAATCTATGGACAATCCTCAACCAAACGTCCTTCAAACAGATTCTATACGAGGTAAACATATCATTTGTTAGCTCAACAGCGCAAATACAGAACAAAAAAATTGGCACCGACGTTGAAGAAGGTTGTTGAGCTTGTTGATGCGTGAAGAAACGCTAAGGTCGATGGTCTTCTCTCCAAAGTCGACAACCAGACCACCCAGCACTGAAGGGTTCACCTAAGCAACTTCAGTTGTAGAGCACCAGCTTCACAGAGCTACGAAAAGCGCACTTTATTTATGACCTTCAGCGTCTTCGCCTGCTGTGCGGTTTGGGACTGCTTCAACGTCGTCTCTAGGCGAGTCAAGGCGTCTTTGCCGAGGGGCACAGCCGAGGTGACAATGACACTGAGTTCGCCTTTGTACTTGGACACCATCTCGTTGAACCCTTCTATAACTCCCGGCGTTTCTCCTAATCGGCCATTCTCCGAGAGCAAAGCGAACAGATTCTTCGTGATGTCCGACACTGGTTCCTTCTTTGCCCCCGCACCTTCGGCACGCGCAAACAGGTGGGGAAGACCGGCGTTTCGCTCCTTGACGGAAAGCGTGGGGTTTGTAACGAACGTCTTGAGATCTGGCGTGTCCTCAATGGACTTGGAGATGGCGTTGAGCTCGACTTGGACCTTCGTCAGGACCTGCGGTGATTTGGCGAGTGCCGCCGAATAGGCGGCATTGGCATATTTGAGAGCAATGCCAGATGCTGCTCGCCGTCCCAAGCCGGCTGTAGGGGCGTATGTGCGAACTAAAGAGAATGACATGGCAAACGTCTAAGACCTCGGAGCTGAGAGCCAGGACGCAGCGATGACAGTGTGACCAGACGCGTGACGTGTGTGACTGCATTGTGACATCACGACTGCGACTCAGATCCGAGTTGCCCATGTAACGCCGAAGGGCTAAGATATACATCAAGTCCCAAGTTTATGATATACATAATTTAGTAACAGGTATGGTGTAATACGTATTAAAGAAAAGTATGAACCAGCAATGTACTTTAAAAGAAGTATTATAAAAAGGCGGTAAGGGCTACGAGCAATTTCTACGCTTCGGCTGTCTAGAGTTATTACCAGGGCTGAAAAACTTGAAGTCGCCCAGGCGTAGTTGACCACCCGTCTTGGAGAGGGCGGCACGTTGATAATGTACGCGCATGGAAAGGCGCTGTATAGCCCCCTTTGCTCTAGATCTATCGAGATGGGCTGCGCGCGTATCAACTGTGGGCGCACGCGCACGAGCTAATGAGCCAGAAAACTAGTGATGTTGGATAAGCGGACGTACATATCTTTCCATGTATAGCATCTAACCGCGCCCGGATTTGCTCCAGTGGCATTGATTCCCTCTTACGTGGGCTTCCTTCCGAAGTGTATGCCAGCTTCCTTAACATGCTTTCCTCTGCGACGTAATCTTCGATTCCGGATAACGCCACGCCGAGGACCGCAATACGTGAGGTGAGTGCGTCGTAGTCCGTCGAGTCGGTAATACCGAATTGATCGTCAGGGTCGGACAGCACGGTTATTAATGGACTGAGTGGAGGAAGAGCGTAGCTCGCCTAACAAACAGATCAGCGGGATGTTAAGACGAAGTCCGAATAAGACTTACCGGTGAAATGGCTGAACCAGTGAGGACATGATAAGCGACTACCCGAGAAATACGAAGGCTACTAGGACTGCCTTTGGTGAAAAATGACAGTAACAGTGCCTGGTCGGCAGGCGAGAAGGGCATCGTGAGGTCCAACACCCTTTGCGCCAAAGAGATCTCCTAGAAGCGGTGAGTGGGTTGTATGGACATCAGAACCACGGATTGAAACGCACAATGTCGTCTCCAGGTACTGCTGGTAGCCTGCGACACAAAAGTGATAGGGAATGAAGGACGTCTCTCCTCAGCTCGGTCGTCGTATCTACGTCCACACCGATGAGTAGCAACGCTATTACAACGTCCGGCAATTGCTCCATTGACCACCGCCTGAAGATAAGTGAGGTTTGCCAAGGACACCACATGCGACAACAGCTCAGACTTACGAAGCAAACGACGCAACCATCTTCACCATTGACTCTAAAACCCTAGGTCGGTTCTGAAGGCGTGGGAAGGGTGCAGATGGTAGTGGTTGCACATGGGTACTCAGGTCTGAGCGCAATCCTAAACGCATCATCGTTTCAACAAGCAGGGCCACCGACAGTGGCGAGCCTCGATAAGACTGGGCCCATAGCGGTATCTCGAGAAGGAATTTCAGGCTGAACCGTCCAGGTTGTTCGTGCCCGTGCCATAAAGCTAATAACCATGAGTGCTTTGTATCAAACCAGACCAGTGCGGTGTGTACCTTGCTCGCAAAGCCATTGGGCGACCCCAGGGACGGCCATGTCTTCGGAAGTCAGTATCGAGAACGCAGCCTGCATGTATTCAACATCTGAATGCGCTCGATTAAAACTGGAAACACGAATAGAGAGCGTGCTTGCGCACCTTGCTGCTTGATGGCTTCGCTCAACATCTCTAGTGTGGCCGCCTTGTCTTTTACCAATTCCCACTTTATGGGAGTCTCCTCCACATCTTCGGTTTCTTCATGATCGTCGACAAACACCGAGACCCCGGGCACCTTATAGTTCATGGTTTGTCCCATTTTCCGGTCAGCTTCCAAAATCTTGCCCACGGCTTCACCTTCTTTCGCACCCAAGAGGCGTTCACGTTCGTCCTGTTGTACTTCGTCCTCTAACGAGTTTGCCGCTATATCAGCACCAGCACCGTCGGTTTGTAGACCGATAGGGCCAGCACAAGTACCATTTTGATCCACCGAGCTCGACCTTGTAGGTGCCGCAGTATCGACCGGTTCCTCCTCTGCCTCGTCGATGCTGAAGTCAGACAACAATGTATCGTGGTCATAACCTTCTGCGCAGTTCAAAGCTTCGATTCCACCACCAGTACGTGCCTCCCTCTTGCGCTCACGCAGCATAGCTTTGATTGGATCGGCATTTCGTGCATCAGATCTTGCTACCTGGGTTGAAGTGATGTTGACAACACGGGTCGGATGACGAGTACGTGTAGGGCGTTTACTTCTATCAACGAGAGGTGAAACTGGGTCGGAAATTGGCAAGTCAGGCACACGTCGAACGTGGTCATTATGGTCCTTAAGTTGGGGTAACGATACTGGAGGGGGTGAAGAAGGGGAAGGGAGAGAGGGATGCGAATGATTCCGACCAGTGCCGCTGGTAATCGAGGGCAAGGTTAGGTGGCTTCAAAGCTCGTCAATGCCTATATGCACGACACAATCGTTTGTTCACTCACCGAGGTGTCACCTTCCTCTTCCAGAATGGTTCATCTTCCTCTTCGGAGCTCAATTCGTCCTTTAATGGGGCATGCAGATAGGAATCTTCGCCATCGGATACCGACTCGGCGCGTACATTAGCCCAAATTTCCGCAATGATCTCTGCTGTCCTTATTTTAGGATCTTTAGGGGCCACAGGCACAGGGGTCGGCTGCTCCTGCTCCTGCTCTGGCGAACTTGGCGGCGGCGTCACAGGACGCACTGGGGAAAGCATCGTGATGTGCATAAAGGGAGGGTGGGATCTACCCTCGGAAGAGGAGGAAGGTGTGGGCAAGGTGTGTTGAGGTAAAGGGGCAGGGAGCCTATTCAGGTCGACATCTGAGGGTATGGCATCGACGTCGGTGAATGAGGACAGTGGAGATCCCAGACTGGTGCTTTTTGGACAGGAAGTGAGGGGAGAGATAGGCCTGTCGTTCTCCATTGAATAGTCACCGCCAGGAGAAAATTGCAATGGAGACATGATCTCGCATCTATAAGCGCTCTGGCCATGCCTCCAGTTTTCGACACTCTCCTGTACATCATTCCTACGTTGGGAAATGAGATCGGTACGAATGGGCGAGTATAATCCAACTTCGCTGGATTGACTTGTTGGAATGATCTCGTTTCCTCGCGCCTTTTTGGGTGTAACTGGAGCTTGGTGAGAACGTGGTACAAGACGGCGCCTTTTATTCGATGGAGATGAGAGGTCATCTATGGCTAACGGAGATATAGGGGCCTTGGAAGAACTCGGAGGTGATACTCGCCGCCCCATATAGTAGAGACTGAGTGGGACGCCGCTACTGGTAACACTGGCGATGTCATCAGTATCATCAAAACTCCGCTTAGATGGGGTCAAGGCCTGAAGAGAAGGGGAATCTTGCGGGTCAACCTCGAGGGAAGAACGCAATGGATACGCCTCTTTGTGGTAGGTTAGAGCTTTATTCTTCTCACCCTTAGGTTTCCTTGAGCGTTGTTTGGAGGAAGGACCAGAAGTGCCGGGTCCAAGCGGTGAGGACCCAGACGTCAGAAGGCACGGCTTACAGGATCTGCTACCACCAGGAAGGGATAATGGGTTTGAAGGGACGTGAATAGGTTGATCATGGTTATTCTTTCCTTTCTTCCCGCTTCCTTTTGGCCTCCCTGGCTTCCGCTTAGCCACGACTGCCGGATGGCGCATGTCGCCACATGAGTAGGACCGGGGCGCTCCAAGGGTGGGTGGTTGTGACGAAGTCTGAGGGTGATCATCGCTGAGTAGTAGAGAGGGTCGTCTGGGAAAGAAATCTGTAAGTTTGGTCTCCCTGAAGGGTCCAGGCATCTGTGGCCGTTCCGTTGAGACGCGTCGAGAAAACACCGCGCGGTGAAAAGGGGCGTGTTTCCGGCGTGGGATAATTATTATGTAATGCACTTGTGTGCCAGCTGGCCACAAGGCTGGTCATAGGGTATTGCGTATTGCATAAAACGCTTATCAGATAACTAACATACCACCATCCTCCGTCGACTTACCTACTCCTTCTCTGCGCAGCATCACCAAGCGCGAATAACTCGTCTTTTTCAATATGGCCACCCGGCCCAGAGAGAGCGAGGAACATGAACCCCTTCTCGACGCCGACGACTCATCTTTACGGGCTCTACGTAGCCCACGTCCATCTCTCTGGAAGAGAGCCGCTCCATTCTGGTGGGTAAACCGCTGTATCTACTTTCAGTCCTCCCAAGTCGCCTTCCTCTAGGATTGGACCCGTCATCTTTGTTTCTTCCTTATGCGTGAGCTCTAGCCATAGTTTCACTGTTTCAGCGCATATTCTCAGGCGGTTACCCTAGCGCGGCATGACTCTCGCCCCGCGTGTGGAAGTCTACACTCAAATCGCTTGCAGAACGCTTTATGAGTCATCTCGCCCTTCTCCTTTCATTGACCCGACCCACTCTCTGCATTCCTCCACTCTCGCCAATTCGAGTGATGTCGTTCACGTCCAGTTTCAAGACAATCCCGTCAAATCATATGACGAGTGTAGCGCAGACCCAAGAGTCCAAGCTCGGGCGGCTCGAATTCAAGCATGTATGCCAGCTCTCCGACCTATCATACTTAGTCTAGACTAAAACTTATTTAGCGGTCAAGACCACGGAGAGTATTCTGAGTGCTGTGACAACAGGTTGGCTCAGCCATCTAGGTGACATGGTTGGCCGCAAGAAAATTCTCGCTCTCTCGATGTTTGGCGCCCTCTTCATGTCCGTCCATGATTTTGGGCTCCATAGCTGCTTGACTAACCTCGCCTGCAGGGACTTCGTTTATATTCTCGTTTCAGACGCATCCACGGTATTTGGGAGACACGGAGAAGCATTCATCATTGTTGCACCACTTGTCGAAGGAATTCTCGGCGCTCAATCAACCTATAACGGTATCACTCATGCGTAAGCTTCCCCCAGATCCTCAGGACTCAGGGAACACTACTTGGCCCTCATATCCTCGTTTGTAGTTATATCACCGATTGTACCCCAGATGGGTCTCGCGCAAAGATCTTCTCGACGATGCAGGCCATGCTCAACATTGGAATGGCTTCCGGACCATGGGTATGCCATACATACTCTTTGAAATTTTAACGATATCGCCAACTGATAGAGACTTTCAGCTAAATGGGCTCATATTACACACTGTTACTGGGACTAACACTATCAGCCTCTTTTTGCTCGCCATTATCATCGAACTGACGAACCTAGCCTTTGTTTTGTTCATCGTTCCCGAGTCCCTTCCATCATCACGTCGGCTATCACGCGTGCCGTCATCTGTGGACCATCAATCACCCCAACGCCGCAAAGGAGTGGTCCGTCGCGTTTTGAAAACAACGCGTGATGTTACAACGCAGTTTCTGCGCCCCGCTGCTCTATTTATACCCCTAAAACTTGAGGCACGCAGAATACGGGATTGGAACCTGACGCTGACTGGTGCAGCCTTGTTCCTCTACGTCTTCGCTGATGTGAGCCACATTGACGTGTACGACGCATAGTCTGACATACATCATTTAGCAAGCGTATAATCTCAAATACCTTTACGCCAAACATGTGTACAATTGGAACACTGAGCAGGTTCGTCGTCTTCCCTCTGTTCTGACGCACCCTGACATATGTCCACAAGCTCGGCTATTATATGTCATTCCTTTGGACAATCCGTGCAGTCAACCTTCTCGTCGTCCTGCCTCGTAAGTTCCCATTCTGTTTGCGATATTTTCGTTGTTCTCATGTCGTTATAGTCATTCTCGCATACTTTTCTTCAAAAGGCAATACCCCGTCGAGAAACTCGACGCCCGAATTCCTTGCCTCCGCGATCCGCTTTGATCGGCGCATTGCAGCCATCTCCCTTTTCATGGACGCATCCGCCAACGCACTTATTACGATTTTCCCGACCTCTTCACAACCGCTCTTCGTATTCTTGACAGCCCTCAACGCGCTTACTAGTGGTGGTCACCCTGCACTCCAATCTCTCGGTGCTGTGAGTTTGCGCGCAATGGGCAGGGCCAACGAGATGGGCCTGGTCTTTGGGGCTTTGGGCCTTACCAACGCCGTTTCACATATCATTGCGGTGCGTACTCGTTTAAACCCTCCCTTTTTCGATCGCCCCTCTAATTATTGGGCATTTGTTCATACACAGCCTGGGACCTATGCAGCACTCTATGGCGCTACCGTCGCGACCTTCCCCAAGGCGATGTTTGCCATGAGCGCCGCTTTGCTATGCGTCGCCGTTTCTCTCCTCATCCGCATACGACCAAATATCCATATTTGGTCAGGGGAGCCCGAGAGCACGTATACCCCACCACAATCCGAAGGAGTTGAGGAGGCAGAAGTAGTGCCACGTACGCGAAATCGATCACCTCTTGACGGACTCGAGCATGACGTCCTGCAGAGATTGTCAGTAATTTCGTTATCTACTCCGGGTGATTGAGGCAACATGGGCCAACACCCTGAGAAATTTTAATTTGCTGGGCTGTGTTCTTGACAAGATATCCATTAATAAAGAACAAGAAATAGAATGTCGGTATGGTACGTGCTATGATAGCTGATTCCTCGTTCCATATGCTGTATGTGGAATATTTATATGCGTATTTGCAACCGAAATGGTGTATATATATCACCGTACGTAAATGTTTAGAGAAAAAAAAATAGATGCGTGACGTCTGTTGACAATTGATGCCATGGCCAAGACGTGATACAGTAAAAATTAATCCGTCGCACGCAACGTGCATAACAGAGAAGCGATAGCAGTCCACCACACTCCGACCTTCATAGCGGGCCTCGTCATCCAGTCGAACCACCCCCCGAACCGTGTCCTTTCCGCAGGAACACTTGGGGCCACCGCACGCGTCAGCTCGTAACGCAAATCCTGGAAACGAGATGAGGTGAATGCGAAGTGTGGTATCGGATCGATGGCCGCGGCAGACGCCGCATTGTACGGTGTGCCGAAAGAGATACGTAAGGTCTTGGGCGAGGGGGGATGCGGGGAGATGCGGGGTAAGAGGGGTGCCGGTTGAGCGCGCGCGGCGATGGACTTCCAGTTGATGATGGAGGAAAAGAAGTGGTGTGCCTTGAGCTCGTCAATGCTCGGGCGCTTGGACGGGTTGATGTCCAACATCTGTCCAAAAGAAAGTCCCAGGTGTGAGCCACGAGTGTGACCGACTACAAACAAAGACGAAGAGAGCGGACCTGTTCTAACAATACTTGCGCGCCCTCGTCCACCTCGACGGGCTCGAAGCGGTTGCAGTGATACTCGCCCATGGGGCCGAATGGAAACTGGCGGGGGTTCATGAGATTCAGTCAGGGTGGGGAGACTCGGAAGGGAGTGGAAACTTACGCGACCTGTGAGCATGACGTAGAGCAAAACGCCGAGGGACCAAAAGTCGACGCCGTACGAGTAGGGAAGGCCCAAGCGCACTTCGGGCGCGGTGTAAGCCATGGTTCCCAGCTTCTCGCGTGTCACGTCGTCCGGTCCATTGGCGACGCGATAGGGCCGGTGCACCTTGATACCCGCAGAGACAGTGCCGGTCGCCACCGTTTCTGTGCGGTGATGACCAGGACCACCGCGGTCAGGAGATGACCGAGGGCGTCGGGAAAAAATCTTAGCCATGCCAAAGTCCGCGAGGACGATATGACCCTCACTCGTGAGGAGGACGTTGGCCGGTTTGACGTCCCTGTGTATAATGCCACGCGCGTGCAAAGCTTCTAGGGCGCAAATTAGCTCGGCCATGTAAAAGCGCGCGAGGGGGACGGGTATGTGGCCACCGCGGAGGTGGAGGTCATTACGCAAATCGGTTTGGTATAGAGTCTGGTGGGACGTCAGATCTGTGTCAGACCGAAAGGGATCATCGACTGGCGGTAACTTGCAGACGTACCGTAACAAGATAAAAGTTGATGTCATCGTGTAAACTAGCTTCGAGTGATAGGAACCAAGGGATCCCAGTCACTTTGCAGAGCGCGTCTTTCTCGACGATAACTCGTGAGAGGTTGCCTGAGCGCTTTCGGATGACCTTAAGCGCAAAGGTCTTCTTGGTGACTTTGTCCTCTACCAAGTAAACCTTCCCACTGACTCCCTGGTTGATGAGCCTCATTGGACGGAAGTCCTCAGGTTGTACATCGGATGGCGCATAAATTGAGTGCTCTGACTTGAAAGGGGTATCAAGTAAGGGTGCGGTCTCATCAAGAGAAGAATAGCGTGGTGTGGGGGAATGTTTGAATAGTGACCAGAAGCGACGTCGTTTATCAATTAGGTCATAAATAACGGTGATCTTTTGGCATGTGTATGTCTGCTTTTGCATCTGAACAGGGAAAGAAAATCGACGGACAAGATCAGCCATCAACCCAAGATTTGGAACGGTATCAAGGCATTGCCTGGCGAGGGGTCCGTGATGGTCGTAAGATGTAGGGGGAATTCCCAAGCCTTTTGTGAGCCCTTTTGTGAACAGAGTGACACTGATTATATATGGATACAGGAAGGGTGTTGAGCAGAACTTACCAGAAGGAGCAGTGCTGCGCTACTCGGACTAACAGCACTGCTCGGAACTGGATGGAATAACAACCACGCTGTGTTTGAGCGAGACGCCCAATGATGGCTGACTCGCGACTGGGCCCTGCCTTTCGATAGGAATATGACCTCTTTCGAGTATGACTCGCCCTTTTGCGGGACAATACTTCTGCTCCCTTCGAAGTAGTAGCAGTAGCACATGCCAATACCAAGCTCTTGCAATGACTATCAACTGTAATTGTAGAGAAGGGAGCTAGGAGGGGAGTGGTCCAAATCAGGTTCTCTTCCCCTCCGGACCAGTCAAACGTGAAACAAGCAAGCGGTGCCTTTGAAGCGATCGAGACGAAGAAGGTTCGTCAGAACTCCAACGGCAGAAAGCTGATTGGCCCAGGTGAGGAGAGATGAACCCATTTGCCAGAGCTGACAGGTTTCGGAGTCAGAACTCGTGTGGTGTATTAGTGGTTGTGTTTTGCAGAGCCCGAGTCGGGCTGCCCTGGCCTGCGGTTCCATGACTCTGGAGTGGCACAAAATTAGCTCGAACCAGGTCCCGGGCGGCCCGATGGTATTTGCACTAATCGGACCGGATGTGCCATCGCACGATGTCATGTCCCTACACCTACCCGTCCACTTGGTTCCGTCCTGAATGGCCTTTGAATTCGCGTTCGCGGTGTCCGCACGCGTCGTGCTGGCGCACTCTCCCTTGGGATCATACCTACAAGATGACAATCAACTATCTTCGCCCTTGACCTCATATTCACGTCGTGAGCAAAACCTTTTTTCCCACATAAGCGCTGACTGTATGTTTGGGCATGTTCTCTGACACTGACACCACCACCTAGTACAGGAGGGGATATATCTATTCCGCCATGGAGTCGACCCGTACTCGGGCGGATCATTCAGACACGTACGCATGTGTTTAGATTTTTGGGAGTCTTGTGCGCCTGAGGCTGAATTGACTGACGTCTCGATAGTCCCCCCTTGCACTGTCCCTCTTCTCGACCATCGTCCCCGCGTCGCGGATCCCTCCAACGCTCCTGTGGACATGCGTCGATGCCGTCGGTGCCTGGGCCCTAGTAATCATATGGCGCTCTCGGAGTAACATCCAGAAGAGCGGGCGGGACTTGCGAATCGCAGCCATGTGAGTTATGACGGCCCCGTGTTTCTACCAGTTGTGATCTGGTGTTCGCTCTTCTCTTGGAATGTCCCTTGTTCTTGCTTTCTGGACTCACATAGTCTATTCCAACAGCTACCTCATCAACCCATATATATTCCTACCATGCCTAGCACTCTCAACATCAACCTTCGAAACCACGCTTCAACTCCTTGCCCTCATGCTTGCTTCGCGGGGTATGTACACTACACTTTGTGCCATGACTCTGGAATATTGACGCTGTCTAGGCCAGCCCTCACCCTGTCTGCTAACGCTCGCGATATTGGCACATCTATCTCTGCCCGCAATACTCTTACTCCCGCCGATCCTCATGCTTCTTCTCTCGGATCCTCAGTCGCATTTAGCGTCACCAAGACCGTTCTCACAAAAACTCCATAAATGCCTTCCCTTATTTGCCGAGTTCGCCTTCTTCTTTGTCGCTTTGGTGTTCGCGTCTACTCTGGTGGCCGGAGGCTGGGGATGGGTGCGGAATACTTGGGGGGCGGGGTAACTCTCCTCTTTTTCACCTCTCCTGTTTCGCGCCATGCTCACTTTTGACTCAGATTCTTACTCCCTGACTTGACGCCTAACCCCGGGCTTTGGTGGTACTTTTTCACGGAGATGTTTGACCATTTTAGGCCGTTTTTCCTGATGGTGTTTTCTGTGAGTAGGACACCCCCAGTACATGCCCTTGTCCCTGACTCTCCGTGTAATACAGATACACCTAGCCATTTACGTCGCTCCTCTATGCATAAAGTTCCAGTGAGCCTACTTCCCTTGTTGTGGCATATGTGCGCTTATTCTTTGTTTAGACACGACCCTTTATACGCCACCTTTCTCCTCCTTGGTGTCCTCGGAACTTTCAAGCCATACCCTACTCTCTCAGATCCAGGTCTTTTTGTAAGCCTCATTGCCCTCTTCCCAGAGATATATCCCTGTGCGTATGTGCCCATCATCATCTACCCGCTGATATTGAATGGTCATACGCGCGGTAGATCTCCGCTACCCGATCGTAACAGCGCTTCTGCACCTACACGCCTTTCTGCTTCTCCCGCTTTTCCACCATCTGTGGATCGGAACTGGCACAGGAAATGCGAATTTCTTCTATGCGAGCACGCTTGTGTTTGGCATCGCCAACGGATTCGGGCTCCTGGATTGTGTCTGGGCGGGTCTTCGCGTCGCATTAGGCGAGATGAAGGACGGGTGGGCAGTCACGCAGGAGTAGTATTTTCTTGTACCACTGTGACATGACACATGTCGAAAAATCACACGTTAGATTTATTTCTGTGATGGGGCATGCCCGGCCGTCGCTTCAGTCCGCCTTTTTAGACATCCCCAACGCAAGTCGGGCTCTGTAGATACTTATGGACTGAGATGACAAGGCCCTAAGCTTGTTCGGTCAGGCGTTTCGCCCACTCTATCAGCGCGCTGTCAAGTATGATTGCAATTAGATATGAACGTCAGTTGAGCCCCAGAAAATGGACTTACCGAACAGGTCGCCCAGTCATGCCTTTTTCCAAGTAAGGCGGTGTAGCGGTTGTCGACTATGGAGAGAACTTAAGTAGGTATTGCGTCCCCAGTGAAGAGGAGTTATTTACCTCCATGGTCCCAGCAATGTCGACATGCGCCCAGCGGAGGGGTGCATCATTCTTGCCAGCTTCAGGCTCGATGCCATCAACAAACGCCTTTAGGAACAACGCAGCGGTGCAGCTGCCGCCTAGCCTACCACCCGTCTAGAGCGTAGCTTGCGTCAGTTAAGGTATGCTAAACTGAAGAGGGTAAAGAGTCACGTTGCACAAGTCCGCATTCGAAGCATGAATCTGTGGGCCGTACTCGTCATCAAGGGGCAGTCGCCAGAATCGGTCGTATTCGGCCTCCCCAGCGACGCGTAGTTCCTCCCAGAGCGAGTCGGATGCCTGCATGACGAGATTAGCGCACTTCACCAGATTGGTTACAAGGCAGTAAGAAGTACAGAAAACACCCCGGTGTAAACTTCACCCAGTGCGATCATTATGGCTCTATGGGGGAAAAATGAGTGAAGGGAGTTCCGTTGAGAACGAATATGGCCAAACCCGGTAAGTGTGGCCACATCTATGAGCGTGTGGGGCTTGTAGGTCGTAGACGTGTAGTATAAAGCATCTATTTTCAGTTCAGGTGAGCCAGCATCAAACAAAGGAAGAGAAAGACCCTACCCGAGAGGATAAGTCGACCCTCAGCATCGGTATTGTCAATCTCGACCGATTTGCCGTTCATCGCATATATGCTACGTAGGCGGTGAGCTTTGCAATTAAGAAAGTTCAAGGAGAAATGCCTACATATCTCCGGGTTTACTCGCACTCGGTCCTGGCAAATTTTCGCAAAGAGGAGTGACAACAACCAGGTTGATACTGAGCCAAGACTAGCTCAGGTACGTTCTCAAGCAAACGAACGCGTGTTGAACGTACGGAAGACGGAGCTTCGCAATTGCAAGAGCCGCCGACACGACAGCCGCGGCGCCGCCTGCAATTCACATCAGCTCACGCGGGGGGTCGTCAAACGGTTGATACTCACCCATGTCACCACGCATCAGCTTCATACCCTATGCATATGATCAGTGAGACACCACGACCCACTGGCGTAAACAGGTACAGACTGCTGGCGGCTTTAAACTGATTCCTCCGGAGTCAAAACAAATGCCTTTGCCGACGAAGGCAATGGGCTGGTCCTCTTTTGCGGCCCCGTTGTAGTGGCTAGAATATCCCATATTGAGACCCCCAAGAGATGAATATCGGTTGTTCTCTCACATCTCCAGCAGCTTAGCAGGTTCCGATGTCCCTTTGGTCACAGACAAGAAGGTTCTCTGTAGAATGGAATTAACTTAAGAGAATATGGAGTTGAGTCCCACCACACGTACCATTCCCTTTTCTGCGGCCCATTCTGAAAAGAAAAGCTAAAGTCAGCACCACTTTATGAAAGTTATCGTAATAAAACGCAAGTGTTTCTACAGAGGGAAGGACACTACCTTCATCATGGACAGTGATCTGTGTATCGGGGACGTTCGCAAACTCCGATTTCACTCTTTCAGTGAATGCCTACAGAGAGAAAAGTCAGCTGGGTGCACTCTGGTGGCCACGTCCATGTATGTATACCGTTGGCGTCAGCATGTTCGCAGGAAGCTCCATAAGCTAGATATAAAGAAACACTCAGTGAGCCTATCCCTCTGGTCACGAGGAGATGACTGGTACCGTTCTGGCAAGGTTTTGAGCTTCTGCATAGATGACCCCAGCTTCCCACTCTTTCGAGCCCTGGACTGGTTGGAAAGACAGCTCCTGTAGAACATTCTTCTCATCTCCGGGCTTATGGGGCGACGGAGGGGTTGTCTTCAACGAGAATTTATACTTGGCAAGATGAGCGGCCACCGCTACGACGAACGATGAGCTTTTTTTTTTTGATTCCATTCAAATATGGCTTACCTGCAGCGTGCGCATCTTGAGACGCATCAACGACGATATCCTTTGCCCCATCACCAAGTTCCTTGACTTGCTTGACGCCGCTGGCGACCGCCTTCCTCACTAGCTCTCGCCTCGCGTCGCCAGTTTTCCCCTTAAAGCCTTCTCCGAGGGACACGAGGGCAGTTGCGTTGGTGCTCCCCTGATCGGCGCGAGGAGTATTGTAGAAGATCCGGGTAGTCCCTACTTTGGGAGGTTTAGAACCCGTCGGGGCTGTGTTCCAGAGCTCAATAGGGTCAACCGATGGCAGGACGCCACTGGCAGGGGCAGGCTGGGAGGTGGGATCGATGGGCAGAACGTACACCTTGGTCGACATGGCCTTGATGATGGTGCGAGATAAGGAAGAATCGCAAGATCTCACATTTGCCCCACCACCAAGGCGCAGAAGTCGAGCGGCTCCGAACATTGTCGAGAGCGCCAGCGAATGAACGGAACGTGACGGTAATTTGTAAATAATAATTTGGTATTTAATTGTCTGGGTCCAACAGAACAGTGACCCAGATCACTTCCGATGTCCTGTGGGCCCCCAGCGATTGACACAGCCTGAGGCTTGTCGTGTTCGTCGGTGAAATATGTGCTCTAATAAACTCCTGGAAGACAAACCCTTTTTCGAGCTCTTTCCTCATTGTCTCTTCCCCCAGACCCATCCCTCGTGCTTCTGGCCTCACATAGACCGAGCTGATAGCACCCTCCCTGGATATAAAGCACCAAGCTTGCGCACGCCTGTCTTCGGATAATGCGAGGTATGCCCCCGTGCTCGAAGCTGCAGCTAGCGGTGCCTTGATACGCACTACCGTCGACGTTTCGATCACATCATCCAAATCCTCCACCGCCACTTCTTTGAAGATGTACTTTGATCCAATAACTTGTGTACGGGAATCCGGCGGAGGCAGAGAATCCTTGGAGAAAACGAGGTCGCTTAATATAAGGACCCGCTGGACTTCGCGGGGGATGGTCCGGGGTATATGAGATGCGATTCTTGAGTGAAGTGAACCGACCCGCAGGGTTTCTTTCTTTGGATGCATCTTACTGATCAACTTGAGCATCCGTTCAAATTGGGCGTACGCCGAACGAAAGTGTGTTTCTCCGTCTTCGTCCACACTTATGGGTGCTCCTTCCGCGGAAGACCAAAACCAGAACTCTGTCTGGGGTGATCCGGTGATTCCAAGGACCCCAACAGACCAATCCCCCGATTTTGGTGGAGATTCCGTAGGAGGAAATGTCGCGAATACAGTGGAATCGGGTGCTGGGGGGACTTGTACCACATACAGCTCCGTGGACGCAAATGGGAGGTGGGCCTTCAAGTGGGGTGCCACGGATGAGTTCGCATCTGGGTGTATATAGACATCGTCAACCGCTAACGAGGGATACTTACCTTTACTACGTGTATCAGAGTCTCACCAGCGTGGGTTGAGGTATAGATTGTGGATTAATAAGCAGATGAGTTATGCTGAGCCGGCAAACTCCGGTGTACGCAAAGGACGCGTACGCGGCTCGAGCGAACGCGTCAATCGTAGGGATCTTCTCAACCCAACCCACCCATATTTCTAGTCAGACTGGACATCGCTTGATATTATGGTGTGTATTCTATTCTATCTGTACTCAAAACCTGACTTAACTGGTTCTGTTAGGCTAGACGATACGATAGTGCGTGAACTTCTATCGCGAATTGCGCGATCTCATCACTTACATCTTGTCTTTCCAAAGGTCGCACAACCATTTTCTCGCCGGAAGGTATATAATTTGTATTCCAGTGCTAGTCCAAGCTAATCATGTTGTCAGGTCGGCTGTACCAGAGTGCGCTCTCTTTCACCTGACCAGAAAACATCGTCCTTACCCGTAACCAAGTCGAGTATGCGATGGAGGCCATCTCGCACGCTGGGACCGTTCTCGGTGTTTTAGCAACGGATGGTGTGGTGCTTGCTGCAGAGAAGAAAGTGACGGGAAAGCTACTCGATCTTTCAGAAGCAAAAGAAGGCGGGTATGGTGGCAGCGGTGAGAAGATATTCCTTCTCAACTCGTATGTCCGGTCCTACCCCCTGCCCTATTTTAGCATGCTGATATCGAGCAAAGAAACGTCATAGGCGGTGTAGCTGGCATCACCGCTGATGCTAACTCTCTTGTCAATTACGCTCGATCCGCGGCACAGCAACATTTACTCCGATATGATGAAGACATTCCCGTTGAACTGTTGGCCCAACGCTTATGCGATCTCAAGCAGGGCTATACGCAGTTCGGTGGTTTGCGGCCATTCGGTGTATCTTTACTGTACGCGGGATACGACCTCCACTACCAATTCCAGCTCTATCACTCGGATCCATCGGGCAACTACTCTGGCTGGAAGGCGACTTGCATCGGCGCAAACAACGGTACCGCGCAGAGTTTGTTGAAGCAAGAGTATAAGGACGATATCACTGTAGAAGATGCCATTGGTTTAGTGATGCGGACAATGAGCAAGACGATGGACAGCACCACGCTCGGAAGCGAGAAACGTACGTTCTCGTTCCTTTCTCGCAATTCCAACACTGACGAACACTCCCACAGTCGAGTTTGCTGTCCTCACGGTTGACCCAGTTACGAAGGAGCCCAGGGCAAAGATATACAGACCGGCGGAAATAGATGCGCTTCTCGTAAAATATGATCTTGCGAAGAAGGACGAGGATGCAGAGATGAAGGCTGCTTAGCTAGTCCCCGTTGTACCAATTAACCATCATGTTCTGATATAACAACCCAAAAGACGGATGTGAAGTCGGCGCCTCTAAAGAAGATATCAATGACCTCAAAATTCTATCCTCCTGATAGGAAGCAGTAAGGAACAAAACAATACAGATCTGGGACACAGGCGTTCGGTAGTCTTTCTGAAAATACATTAATGGCATGGCATCCCCTTGCCTAATTCACCGCCTGCAAGGACGGCCTCGACGTCCATCACAGCACCAAATACAAAGTGACCGATGCTGGCTCCTAGCACCACGGCAAGAATAAGATAAGCCTGTGCAGAAGGTCAGCAGACATTTGAAGGGAGGCAGTAGGAAAGACCCACATTATAAGTCATGAACACGAGCATCAGAAAGAAGGATACAAAGACCTGAGCACCATAGAGCGTCGCGCGCAGAGTACGGGGATAGAAAGGTACTGGCGTGCTGAAGAGAAAATGCTTATTATGGTTGTGCGCGGATCGGGTTGGGGACATGAGTACGTACAGAGCTGAAAGCTTCTTGGGACAACCCGAGAGCAGACCGGCGTTTTCAACATCTTCGCCAGAAAGCTCAGGACTGATCCGCCCACTCACCGCACTCTTGTCGCGCCCCTTGCCGCGGCAAAGCGCCAGTGCGATGCGACGATCGACGTTGCGCTGATACGCGCGGAGGTACTCGTACCCGACCGAAATGAAGATGATGGCTACGAAGGAGAGCGCAAAGATGAAGCGCGAGGATATGTGCCAGCTCCTGAAGACGATGCAAGTATCCTCGATCTGGGTGTTCCTGTGTGGAGACGATTCAGGCGGTTAAGGTGGAGGGTAATCGAATTGATGGGTGAGGGGTTAACTACGGGTGCGTACGCACCAGAGCATCTGCATCTTGCAGGTTGGACCCATGTCCATGTCACCGTGTCCGCCGTGTCCGTGATCCATTACTGGGCTTGAGGTATTGGTAAAGGGAAGTGTTGTTGGGAGGAAGGGAAGTGAAACGAGGGCGTCTAGAAACGTGCCAACTATGAATGCTGCACTGCGACTGCGACACTATCTCGGTCAATCTATCCCAGGCTTGGGCAATTGTGGCCCTGATACAATTCAACCACAGTATATAGATTTTCTAGTACGCTGTATCCAACTACTTCAAATGAGAACCGCGGCTGAGTCGTCAACTTGTTAGTTCGAGTTCTCGTCCACTCAAGAGTACACCGTGATATCTGCGTTCCATATGGGCGACGTAACGACCCATTTTACCCTCCCAACACGGCTCTCCCGCGAACCCCGACCACAATGTCCTCCGGGGTCGCATACTCGCGCCTCCCAACCCACGCCCAAGAAACGTCCTCCCCCGACTCGCACTCGTACCCTCCCTCTCCCGTCCGAACGCAGCACTACTATCCCCACCGCTGGCGACCGCGATTGCCGCGCCCGCGGTCGTGCGTCAAGTACACGGCCCCGGTCGTCCTGCTCCTCCTCGTCCTCGCCTATCTCACCTGGGAGCCCCACATAGAAATCGCCCTCTACTGGCGTTCGTGGATCCGCAAGGAGATCGAGCCCATCACCCCCCTGCGCGGCTGCTTCAAGCCCGACCAGGTCTCCTCGTCGTACAACGTCAGCGAGCGGCTGTACGGACCCAGATACACCGAGGTCCACGCCGGCATGGCCATGCGTCTCGGCCTCGACTGCTACGACTTTGCCGGCACCATTCGCCCCGTGCCAGCAGTGCCGCTCGCGCCAGACCGACCGCGCACGAACTACCACACGTATTGGCGCACCGACTTGGCGCCGTTCAGCGAGCGACAGGAATACACGCTCAAGTCTTTCTTCGCGACGCAGAACCCGCACCGCTCGCGCCTCGTCATGTGGTCCAACGGCGACCTCTCCGGCAACGCGTTGCTCGCGAGCTACGTCGCGCGTTTTCCGGAAGCGTTCGAGCTCCGTGTCGCGGACGTGCGTGAGCTCTCCAAGGGTACGCCGCTCGAAAACAGCCCGCTGCTCTCCAGCAGCGATGAGAAAGCGTGGCTTGACGGTGACATGATCCGGCTGCTGGTGATGTGGAGGGATGGCGGCGTATGGGTGGACATGGATACCCTCTTCACTCGCGACCTCACACCCCTGCTCGAGCACGAGTTTGTGACGCAGTGGGATTGTTACGGTAATGTCCTTCGTCATCACATTCATATGGGAGAAGAGGAAGGAACGCTGATACCTCTGGCTCTCCAGACAAAATTTACCAACCACTCAACGGCGCACTCATGCATTTTCACCAACACTCTCCCTACCTCTGCGAGGCGTTCCATCTCATGACGACCTCTTCGCCTCCACGTCCATCCTCCACGGACTGGGGTTCCATCCTTTACCTACGTCTCTGGCGTCGGCTCGTGGCAGAAGGCATCCCTCCGTTCAAGATCCTCCCCTTTTGCTTCACCGACGGCTTCTCCTGTCGCCTCGATAATCGTCTCCCGGACCCGTTTATACCAGATCCGAGCGACGGACACTGGACTGCCGGTTTGACGCGCGCGGAGGGCGGCGGCCTTGATCGCACGCTCGGTAACGTGTTCGCGGTACACCTGCACAACCGGTGGGAAAAGGTTTTCCCGCCTGGTGGTTGGGTCGACAGACTACTTCTGCGCAAGTACGAGCAGAAGCTGGCTGAAGATCTGGGGTGGTAGGGTGGCGTGTCATGAGATGAGCAAGGTTTCGTCGATGCATATGTATATAGCCACGTCTAATGACAGGAAGTGGGGATATGAACGACTCAGGTTTTCGTGTTGTATCATGCGAGACGCCCAGCTAGTGCTTCCAGCTTCGGCTATCTGAGTGAAGGGAGTACCCACTAGCTGGAGTATCCGAGACACTGTTCGCAGTCAACATGGCGACCGTGCACACTGAATATTGCAACTGAATGCCACCGCTCTCGCCTTTTATTCATGAGTGCAAGTCCGGCATCCGTCTGACCACCTTTCCCTCGTTCCGCGCATGAACCCTCAGCTTCTCAAGCACCTTCGAGCTCGCCCACCGCTCAGGCGGCGTCCGTTTCCCCGTAGCCCAATAATAAATGTCCCAGTCCGGTTCGTCCATAAGCTAAGAGTAAAAAAAAAAAAAGAAAGCGAGGTTCAACAGAGGGGAATCAAAATGAGAACGTGCTTGTATATTGTAGGATGAACGCGTGCGTGTGCGTACCTTGTCGAATTCGGAAAGTTCCTCCGCATCCATCGCGCCGAGGTGCTCCTTCGCGAACGTGCTGAGGAGGAGGTCGCTCTCGAGCGTGCCGCGCTTGCGGCTCTGGTATACGAGTCGCGCTCGCGTCGTTTCGACGGTCTCCCCTGGGCGCGGTAGTGGTTCGGGAGGCGGCAGATCTGCGGGCGACGCGGTTGAGGCCATGTGCTCGGGGGTGTGGGGCATCGGCCATGGATCCTTAAGTGTCACAGTAGAGGAGGACAGATGTCTCGTGGAGATAACTCTGTGGTACGACGCGAGGATGCGGGGGACGGAATGGCGCAGGAAGATCGACATGGTACTCTCCAATAGAGTGTTCGGAGGAAGATGGCCGACGGTGATGCTGGATATAACGTCACCACGCGCTCCAACACGAAGTCAAAAGTTCAAACGTTCAAGCTTTCAAGCTTCATACACTAACACTTGGCTTTGCTGTACACTGAGTTCCTGGTATACGACTGCTGCACTACTACGACATGGAAAACAACGACGTTAACAATCAAGTGCCCTCAACCCGGTTCGCCCTCGCCTTTGAGGTCTTCTATTGCACGCTGCACCTCTAGTTTCTCTAACACTGCACGATGCAAACTTGACCGTGATGCACGGCCCTTTGTTCTGACTTCGGTGACGGCCTTGCCTGAATAAGTAGTGGGTGCAGACGATATCGAGCTTTCGACAGCGTCGGATGGGGTAGGTAGCGGGTCGGTAGCAGGGCTAGACGTAAGGTGTGACGGGACGATGACTGGCGTTGGGCGTGGTGGTGGAGGCCACTGGCAAAGAGGAGTGAGATATTGTTCTCACAGGAATAACGATCAAATAAAACTCACACCACGACGAGGTTGATTGAAATGTAGGGCAGCCCATGGAGGATATTCGCGCTCGAGTTGAATGATATGATCTTCGACAAACTTGATTCGATGAAGGAGTGAGGCTGGTGGCGACGGCACTTCGGTGTACGTCGTCAGATTGGTTACGGTAGCAGGGCAGGCAAGCTTACCATATCGCATGGCCAGGTGAGTCTCCAAATTCTTCAGTCTTTCGTCAAGACCGGGATGTCGATTTGCCGTAGCTACTTGGTTGCCTTCGGAGGGTTTGTCTTTGTCCGTGGGGCGGTTATTTTCATCCTTCATCTCGACCTTCAACGTTCTCCTGAGAGGACCCTCTTCGTTCTTTGCTATGTCGAATTTCATCATCACGTCGCGGTCCACCGTTTTCGCGTCAGCCCGTGCACATGACCCGCTGTCGAGGTCGGCACCCTCACCCGGGGGTGGGACCTCCGACGCCTCGCCGTTGCGAAGACGCCTAAAGGTGTGCAAGAACTCTGCGCGATTTGACGCGTCATTCCGCGCACGATTTCGTGCAAGAAGGTCAGAAATGGACTTGTTGATCTATAGGGATTCAGTAATTTGTACTTGCGTCTGTATGCGTCAAAATGTGTACCCACTGCAACTGGTGAACGGGCCTCTGCGCCTTTTTCGGCGCGGACATAATCCAGCTTTCGTTCTTCTAATGGCCGTTCAGGTGGACCTGTGGAATCTGGTTGTGCCTCCAACAGTCGCTAGACCATTACGGCTTTTTAAGTCATTACCGAACGTCTACCACGCTCGAGCTCAGCGTTGGGACATACCGAGATGCTAGTTTGCAAATCGTGCAATGCATCAGGCACTACCTTTCTCTCCCAGTCTGGGTTCATAACAAGAATGTCTGCCTCTAGGCCAGCCAAGCATTGAGAAAGTCCCACGGCGAGAAAGAAGGCCTTCAAGGTAGCATCCCAGTGTCGGGGGAACTCTTTTGGGGGTGGAGACGGGGACGGTGTCCGTAGTCGTGCCTTTCGTTTGGCCGAAGGCTTTTGGGGCGCGTTGTGAGCAGAAGAACGCGCAGGTGCAGAAACTTGGGTAGGCGGCTGGTATTGGTGAAAATGAGCCGGTTGGTAGGGGTGCATCTGAGCATACTGCTGTTGATAAGTTGGGTTATATGGGTAGCCATTCGATGGCCATGGTTGGCCCTGCCAGGATGGGTGTCCATAGTATGGAAATGCGCTGGTGTGGGCGGTCGACAGAGGTGGATGTGGGTAGACATGCGACATAGGCGACCCAGGCAGGGGTTGGGGTACAGTCTCTGCGATTTGGGGCTGCGAGGGCCCTGCAACTGTGGTAGATGGACCGTCGACCATGCCAATTGCAACTGAGTCAATGAATCAATAGGGTCCGAGAAAGAAAGAAATCATAGGACACCTAGATCGAGGTTAGGGTCTTCATTGCCTACCACGAACGCTAACGCTAAGCATATGTACGGTGAACAGAGCGAAGAACTTCCTCATGATCTCGCTCTGTCCATAACGCGTATTCTTGATCTTAAGTCTCTGCCAGAGACCGATCCCCTCGATGCCGTTGGAGACGAGTTTAATGTCATCGACGTCGTAAATGGATACTTCCCGGACGGTGCGTTCGCGTTAGAGGTAGCGGCAACCGAATTATCAACGACTCCATGTTGTTTACCTAGAGGAATCGCTTGGACAACTAGAGGCGGTACAGGCGCAGCTAGCGCAAGACGAACAGGACCTACTGGACGAGATTACTCAGCTCCAGGACGAATTGAGAGGGCAGCAGGAAGATGGCAGGGTGCAGTTGATTCAAGGAATGATATTTGTGCGTTCTAGAGCACATATTACTTTCGCACATCCCTACTGAAACTTCTCCGTGCTAGGATCTTATGGGTCAGATGTCCCTCATCCAGGAAAAGGCTAAAGAATCTGAAGCCTTTGTCCGTGACAACACGAAACACATTCAACGCCTTGATCTAGCAAAAGCCAACCTCAAGCTGAGTAAGACTATATTAGAGCAGCTTCAGATGCTTGGTGCGTTGTCCCCATCGCAGCACCGAAACTCGCAGGGACCTAATCTATATCCATGACGACAATAGTCATTGCTCTTTCCCGGCTCGAGGACTACGTCAAGGACAAGAAGTATCCAGAAATCACAGAAAGTCTATCGGTAAGCTTGTCGTTTATGTACGCCGTACTTTAGCCAATCATGGCCCGATGTAGGCTGTCAAAGAATTGTCAATAGCGTTGAAACCATACACGTCCGTCCCACGTATCAACCAGCTCTGGAGGCGAATCCAAGAACTCCAAGGGGAGATACGTGCCCTCCTGGAGTCGGACTTTGATACATAGTAAGCTCGACAAATGTACCCCTTGAGCGCATCTGATTTACGCTGCCGTTTGAAGTTACCTGCAAACACCGAATTCACCCAAACCCCAGAAGATAACGGCAGCGTGCGCGACAGCTGATATCTTGGGCCCTGATGTACGTGCTGCGCTCACCGCTCGCTACACGGCACTTCTTCTCGCCGAGTATCGTCGAGTGTTCCGTCTAACGGATGAGGCCGGGCAACTCGATAATATCAGTCGCCGCTACGCATGGTTCCGGCGCATATTGGGGACCCACGAAACGGGCCTCGGGCGCGCCTTCTTGCCAGAGTGGAAAGTTGGCTGGTGGTTGGTGGCCGGATTTATCGACATAACGAGGTAAGGCTCCTTACGCTTAGCTGCGACACCATGGGATAATATGGCATGTAAGGGGAGATATGGCTGCGCTGTTATCCAAAGCGAAAGACCTCACCGTGACCGTACTCCTCGATGCCTTACAACAGACCAAGGACTTCGAACTATCGATGGCGAAGAAGTTTGGCACCTCTGTGAGTATTTGTTGGAGGTCAAAGTGGGGTTCATTCCAACTGTTTGCCAGTTACAAGACATCCTGCAGGCGACATCACCGACGTCGGCTCGAGTTTCGCAGTCGATCAGTTCCTCTTTTGAGCCGCACATGGGGGTATATGTGCAGCACCAAGACAAGTGAGTACGTCCGACTGCTTTCTAAAGCACTCGCATACTTACCAATGTCTCAGAGCGATCGCTGACCTTCTTGCACCCCATCGAGGACCAAAGACCAGAGCATCGCTCGACACGAACCAGAGTCACACTACTGGGGAGGACGAAGAACAAACACCCATCGTTGTGCTTCCTTCCTCGACTGAATTATTTTACGTGTATGGGCAGACACTCGAGGGTTGCGCGACGCTGTCAACAGGCAGACCATTATTCGACTTGTTGGGGGTCTTCAAAAAGTGGCTTCGGGTCTATGCTGGTAAGCACGGGCCCCCGCATCGGATCGACCGTAATTTAACCATACTGTACCTATAGAGGAAGTGCTCTTGCCACAGATGCGCCGGTACGCCGTTTAATTCTATATATTTTTGTCTTCTTGGTTGAGACCGGTTATTAGAACACAGCCGCAACCTCGCAGATCTGCGGACGTGAGACACGATATAAATGAGATAAAGAACGATTGCCTTGTCATCAACACGGCGGAATACTGTCAAACGACGGCGCAGGAGGTCTAACGTCTCCTTCATGCTCTGACCCACCTTGAACTGACAGTTTGACAGCTCGAGGAAAAGGTCCGTCAGCGTATTCAAGGTGAATTTAGGGAGCGTATCTCGTTACAGACGGAATGCGATCTGTTCATCAGGTGCGCGTTAGCCGGTAGCCCCATCGGTGCCATTCTCTCTGAAGCAGACGCACAGCGTTGCATTTACGGCTATAGTTGCCCTCCTCCGGGAGGTCGAGGCCGTTTGTGAACCGACTCTAGCGACGTTGACACGCACGACGTGGATAAATCACGAGCTTGTCACGGGACAATCGCCATATATTGATGGTCTCATCCGTGCCCTGGAATCTATCACGGAGGCAATTGTCCCGCTAGTCGAGAGCAAGAAATACCTACGGAATTTCTTTGACAAGGCGTCAAGGTGAGCACATGCCACGAACACATGTCCAGGGTAAATTAAATGTTGGCGTCCAAAAAAGCTTGGTCATCGCGCGGTTCACGAACGCACTCGTGCGAAGCCGACCGCTAAAGGAGAATGGGGCCGAACAGGCAGGTCGCATTTATAATTATTCCTTTTGATATTGTGCTAACATATCGCCTGACTGATGCCGCCCCGATTGCCAGCTCTTGATTGATCTATCGGCGCTCAAGTCATGTCTGCTCAAGCTCCCTGGGGAGGGCTTGATCACTCCTGGGTGGGTCACCGCCTCCCGAGCAGCCCGAGCGGTGGCTGATGCGCTCTCCCCTGACACCAGCTACACCAGAAGCGTCACAAGGAGCACCCAACGTCTAGAGGCACTGCTCAAGGTCATCGTAACGCCACAGGTCCGCTATCTTTCAAAAACAGAAGCTTGCATATGTCTGATATTGATCTTGCGCCGCGTTCAGGATCCACCCGAAGGCTTTATCCTTAACTATACTCTTCTGATCGGGGACGCATCGTTCTCAAACTTCCAGAAGGTACGTGTCAACCGATGCATGGGGTACATTGTTCTTCGCAAGGGGTCAACCGCAGCTCATTCCACCCAACTTATTCACCCCTGGTTGTGTGTAGATCATCGATTTGAAGGGCACGACACGCGCAGAACAAAACGATCTACTTGACTTCTTCGTTACCATTACGAGCACAAAGCCCGAACTCGAACAAATGTCGTTTCTCACGGAGTTGGACATGGACCCTCCCACGACAAGCGCTCTCGTTTCCGCGTTGCCGGGCACGGGTGCCGGTGAAGCGCTCCTTGCGACCCTAGCCTCACCCCCACTTAGCAACACCCCCTCTGGCGCGGACACACCACCGCGTGGAGATGCTAACGCAACTAAGCAGGTCTTTTCGGACATCCGACGGTTGATGAGTTTTGCTGTCAGACGGGACACTGCGCCGCAGCAGTAGTCTTGGCGCGCTAGTTTAGTTTATGTTATCGATACCCTACCTCAGTGGGAAAAAGCTATCGGACGGAAGAGGTCAAGTGTGAATGTGGCTTGTGTGGAATATCAAACCACATATGCGCTGTGTGAGAGAAAGCGGCTCACAGACAGGAAAAAACAAACAAATCTAGCACTAGACTTGTTCCCAGGTAAGGGGACGGTCGATCCCTAGTTTGCGCCTCTCAAACCAACGCAATTTCCGACCCGGAGTCCAACCTAAATCCCCCTGTACCCTCCGCAATGCACTGCCCGCGGCACCTGGCACGGTCTCCCCTGCCTTCAACTTGTAATCTTTGATGCTGCGGAAGTATTGCTGGTCCGATTCGGCGGACTCTTTTTCAGAGTGCTCCCGGAGGGCTTTTACGGCCAGTGGCCGCGCGAGGAGAGTGTCCTAAAAAGGGGGCACAATGTGAGGACAGGGCGGGCGCAAGGTGGGTTGCAGTTGTGGAATGGGATGGCGAGAGAATGGGTGGGTGTGGCGTGGCGTACCATGTGTTCTTGAACCTTTCCCCCGAACCGCTTCACGTCCTCCTCGGACCGATATCTCAACGCCTTTCGAAGGTTCCACCGCGTGAGCTGGCGCAGCTCGCTCTCCTCACCTCCCATACCATCACTGCCGCCCACACCAAGCGCAAGCGCGCGCTCGCGCTCGACGGTCTCCTCGATCCCCCGCTTATCATCCCCCACGGCGACGACGCCCTCCCTGACCAACGCGCGCGCCGAACGCGTCTTGAGCCGGCCGGAGAGGACGTCCCAGCCCGTAGCGCGCGCGGCCATCTCGAACCTGAGGTCCTTCGGCCCGTCGACGAGCTCGACGACCGCGTGCGGCGCGTTGTCCCCCTGCCGGTGTCCGTACTTGTGGATGCGCGTGTAACCCCCCGGACGCTGCGCGTAGCGCGTCGCGAGCGTCTCGAAGACTTTGGGCGTGAGCGAGGGCTGGAGCAGGAACGCGGAGGCTTTTTGCCAGGCTGGGTGCGTGCCGCGTTTCCCCAATGTGATGATCTGCGCGTTGCGTGCGTGTGAAGAAAGAAGTAAGGGCTCGGGAACTTTTTGTTCGCGGGTGCAGTGTGGGTGAAACGATAACGGACCTTTTCTGCGAGACGGGCGGCATCACGAGCCTTTGGGAGTGTGGTCTTCACCTGCTCGTGTTGAATGAGGGATGTGACGAGGTTGCTAGGACATAAGTGTTATTCGAACGACATTCGTGATGGGAAATGCAAACGACGGGTTCACCGTAGCATCAACATCCTATGCGACGATGTTCTGGAGAATTTACGAAAGGCGACGCCATGCTTCATCACTGGGGTATGGACAGAGTGTGTGCAAACAACACAGAAAGGCCGAGTCGTTTAGGCGGCCCAGTGGCGGTCCGGCCGTCGGGGTCAAGCGGATCATCCCGTGATCACTCTCACGCAATTTCACGTACTGTGGACGTCTTTGGAAGTTGGAAATTCGTATCATGTCATGTCATTGTCACCAAAGAGACAACGATGAAATGTCAAACCAAAAGAAGAAACTAGTACACATTGCGGGTGTGGAAAAAATTGAAAAACAAATTGAAAGACAACGACATCAACGAGGGCGATGCCCGGGAAAAAAAATAGGGCCCCTCAAAGCAAAACTACTAGAGAAAAAGTTGCTCGATGCGGTTTTGGTGACAAATGCAAACAAGATGATTGTAGGTGCAGATTGTTCAATGCGATGGAATTTCGTTGAGCATCATCAAGGGTCATGAAGTTGGTTTCTTCTGTCCTGGGGCAGAGGACCCCTCATCCGGTTCGTCAGGATCGCGCAGTCTTGATGGCCCTGCACCTGGGGTCTGCAATGGAAGCTGACCGAGGTCCCCTGGGAACCTGACCGGGGGTGCCGGCATACCAAATAGCTTGTGCATGATGAACGGCGACGTGTAGGAACGCTGTGGTAGCGGCGGGTGCGGTGGTGGATGCTCACCCACGCCTGTGCTAACACGCCTACTCTCCGGTTCGCCTTGTTCATCGTCCGAAGAATGACGGAAATGGATGTCTGATACCGTCACTGGGACGCTCTCCGTTGGCGAGATGACGGAACTGGTACGGGGATGTGCGCGCGAGAATGACGACGGATGGATGACTATATGCGGAACCCTCCCACCACTTAGGGCAGAAGTTGGTGGGGCCGTACCCGTAGTGACAGAGACAGAACGCGGAAGTTGTTGAGGCCCGTCGAATTCGGTGTGTACGTGTAACGGGGGAGTACTTTGGGTGTGTGGTCGCGCAGCACGTGGCGGGGGTCTTGGAAGTATTGATGACTCGAGCCTGGGCTCGACGGCCGATTGGGGGATCCGCGGGAGGGGCCGGATATTCAGAGAGAGCCGTGGGAACTCGAAACCCACAGGTGGAGGGTGTGACAACCCTGGTCTATCGCGTGAACTAGTGGCTGGATCGCGGTGGAATCCCATCGCAAATGGCAGTGATATCCGTCGTGTGGATAAGTAAGGTTCATCACTTCTCCGTCGCATGGAATCAGAAGATGAGGACGAAGTTGAGGCACCGTGGCCTGGGTGTCGTGCGCTGACACTGCCGAATGATGCCTGAGAAGATGCAGAAATGTCCAGGAAGGAGAAAGACGGCTGGCTCTGATCGCTCCCTCCCTGTGCTGGACGGCTAGTAGCAACACTTGCGCGAGGAAGGGGGGGTGCGGATGTAACAGGCGTGAGCGCGAAGTGTCTCCTTTCTGTCGGGCTAACTACCTCTTGGCGTTGGGATACAACACTTGTGCGGACGCCTTCGGTTGTTGCTGGGCCTGGTGCATCGGGTGAAGGGGGCTGGCCCATCTCGCCATTGTCAACATTATCTCCGGGAGGGATCTCGTGCAATTGAACGCCGCGGCTTGATTCCCTGGCATGAGTACCAGGGCGTCCTAACGAGACCGTGGGGCTACGTGGAAGTTCCTGAGCACTATTCCCCGAATAATCGCGTTGAGAAGGAGGAAGGGATGGTCTGGATTGAATGGGCAGATCAAGAGTGAAACTCAAGCTTCCACTGCCGTTGGTCGTCCCATGCCGGCTTTTGTCTACTGGACCCTTGTCTTCGTACATATCCTCAAGGTCGTCACCCTCGGGTCCGCGGACAATGTCAAGAACCTTCGAGTGGTTGTTCCCATTTGGTGCGACGAACAACCTCCTCCTATGCAAGATACGGCCAAATTGGCGTCGGCGACGCCACAGAAAGAACCCGAGGATAAGGAAAACGAGTGCTCCTAGGATTGAGGCAACCACAATTGCTGCAATAGTGCCCCGGGATATGCGCGACGATGAAATTGGACTGGGTTGTAGACTGGCGAGCAATTAGAAATCCCGAGTGATTGTAGTTAAGGTCTATGCACTTACGAATGTGACGATGCAGTCGTGACATTGATCGACCCTATGGCCAAAAGACTATCATCATTGTCGTTGGTGATGGTCAGAGTGTGGGGAATGCTATTGTTGAGTCCGGTACGAAAAAACAACGTCGTCGCCTCCCTAGTGGAAGATGCCCCATTTAGAGTGACGCTATCATTATCAAGTCGGACGGTAAATTGCCCCGAATTTGCATCACGAAATCCAAAGATTGTGACTGCGGTGCCTGGGGATAGCAGTGCAGATGTAGTAAGGTTAGAGTGATCGAGACAGTAACCGAGACAAACGCACCAGTAAAGTTGAAGCCGACGAAGTCCCCCGCGTTGGTTGTAGTATGATACGTAGAGTCGAGCGAGGACAACGAAGTGTCATTCTGGAATGTCCATTGGCCCGTGAATGGGAGGGCGGTATCGTCGGTAATGGTATTTGAGAAAGTCACGCTGAACCGGAAATAGTCAGTATCCGGAACGCCCGGGGTAGAGGCCATCAAGAAACCCACTTCGGCGTCGTGGAATTGACGGTGATAAGCGCGTGGTCGATCGCGATCAAAGCCGATGACGAGTTGGTGGGGTTATGCACGGTGAGCGACAAGGTATGGTTACCCGGCTGAAGGCCGTCATACTCCGCCAATAATGTGCCCCCCGCGGGGGGAGGCGGGATGGAGGAGTTTGTGAGGCCGTCGAGCTGAAGGTCATAAGTTACGGACCCCGCGGCGAAGCCGGACAGCTGGATGCCGTTTCCTGCATTCAGTTAGAAGATGAAGGCGGCGAACGACGGAAAACATTGAGTGCCCACATACCCCACCACTGGATGGAGAATGCGGCGCCGTCCATAGACGTGACGTGGAAGCTGGATCCATTTCCCTGCTGACCAGGAAATGTCGGGCAGGCTGAGGTGCTGAAGCAGGGATTCCAGCCTTGGGTGAAGTTGGGGATCGAGAGGGTGTCGGCAAAGGGAAAGTAGGAGAGGGCGGGTGAGGAGTTGTCAATGAGAAGGGCGAAGGAGTTGGCCATGCATGAGAGATACGGAGGAGCTGAGGCAGGCTCAGTGAGGAGGGGGGCCCGTTGGAGGGGGGAGAAGGCGGAACGGATAAAGGCATGAGGAGTTAATATGTCAACGGCGTAGTCCCGTGGTTGAGCCGATCTGAAAGCACTTGTAGGGCGCTTGAAGCCGCCTTTAAAAAAATTAGACGGTTCATTTAGGAGAATGAGACGTAAGACATTTTTAGGCGAACAACAGAGCGAGCGAACACGACATCCATCATCATCCACAGCGCCATCATCAAATTATTTTTATTCCCTCACCCTTTTTTTGTCACCAACCCATCTAATCTTATCGTCTGTCCCTTATACCCATCCCTTTGGCTCGTCGCCACTGCCATCGTTGCCCTCCACATCCTCCCTCCCCACAGCAGCTCATGTACTGACTCGCTTCCCACTTTTGACTTTCGACTTTTGCATCCCTTCGGATGTTATCCTGACGTGTCAACATTATCTTTACGACGGCAGACATCGGACATTTGCGCTACTATGGAACCCGATCCCTGCACCCACGCAACGGACACCGCCTTCTTCCCGTCGGGACATAAGTTTTTCACATTATCATCATCATCATCATCATCGATATTGCAATCGACTTGCATCCGACTCCGACTTGGCAATCCTACAGACCTATCCGCAGCTCCTCCAACCCTATGTCATTTGTTACTTGGCAACACAACAAATCCCTATCTGTTCAAAGCGATACCCTGATTTCGACACAATGACACAACCCACTAGAGATTTTCAGACGGAAGACTCGATGTGACCAGGTAACTCGTGGCAGCACCTGAGCAGCACCCTGCAATCCTTTCCATGTCCATGTCGTCCCTGGGTCTTGGCTCGGTCCGAGCGCCCCGATCAAGAACTGTGACCAAATCGGCCACATTCCATCAAAGTGCTCGCGATGAGTCGGTGGAATTACCGTCCCCCCGTCTCAGCGTCACGCACAAAGCACGAGCGGGCTCAAATGCTGAATGACAGCACGAAGCGCTCACCGAAAAAGGAAGGACCGCCGATGACTCGGATCTAATGCCTGGACTATTGGGCCCATCACCATCGACTGTCTCGCCGGCGGCAAGCTAGTTGCCTTGCTGCGCCATGTGCAGAGCCTCCAAGAGGAGTTTAACCAGAAACAGTCAAGATATGCCGCCTGCCTTTTCGAGGGTTACTGTTCTGGGTGGGTGGAGAGGGAGCAACCGTTTCTCCTCGTGCAGTGACAGCGGCGTTACTTGTGGCTGATATCTTCCGAGGAATCTCACTTACAACGTTCCCTCCCTCTCCCACCATTCAGGCACGCGCCGACGTCCCGCCGGGCGTCAGCCATCTCGTGACCCCGAATTCCTGCAAGGGGATTCCCATTCCAGTTCATCGGGAATGATGATACGCAGATAAGCGACCACTTCCATCCAGCGGTGGCTTGTCGTTCTCCTTTTCCAGCTTGCGTAAACTGCTGCCGCTCACATGCCGGACTTCTTCCCGCGAAATACGGCTGTACGTCGTAAACTTGTGGCACTCTGTGTCTTCCATGCATCCTTCTCATCAGATGCGCCGCTTGGGGGTTCTTCGATTATGCAAGAAACTTCTCCCGTCAAGGATTGAAATTTACTCATTCTTCGTTATTGAGACTATCGCTGGGCGATCTCCGTGATTGATTTCCATATACCGGCCCCTTTCCTACAGTCTTCCGTGCTTCACCTTTACCTCTTTGCCAGCAGTCTGGTCCGTCGTTGCTCGGACACCTTTACTCTCTTTGGATTGGACCCCACATTCGTGCAGTGTTGACACAAGATCGTCGAGTCAATGCAACTTGTTGAATCTCGGTATCATCACGCAGCCACACCGATCCTACCTTTCCGCGTCCCTTCACGTCACTTGGAGTGCATGGGCAGAAGCGATCCCACGCTTTGAACAAAGCGAAATCGCACCACAGTTCTGTGGCTTCTAACACCGCGGGCGTTGCCCCAAACCTAGACAAATATGACACGTGCATCACCAGTGCTCGCCTTGGAACTTGACCTACGCGAGCACTTCTGCGAGTTCGAAATGGGGGCGAAGGCGAGAGAGAACACCCTCAGCGAAATGCCCGCATTATCTTTTTACTTTTTGTTTTTGTTTTTTTGTGCACCTTGTTCGCTTCGGGACGAAAACGCTGATCCAATTAATAACAGTTTCACGGTGGTGGGCGCCATAAGTGGGCGCCACATACCCTGGGCTGAAACACTTTCGGCGAGAATCACAAATACAGTTATTACCAGCACTTCCTCCTACAACGTGGATCAAGGGACTCCAACTAGAAATAGGGGTCGGACTCTCCGAAAGGCCGTCTTATCCCGTGGATCGCGCGCGTGGCGCTACGGCTGCGTGCAGGGTAAAACAACAAAATGTGATGCAAAACCTCGCTAGCGCGAATGCGGATACCCCCACATAACACTCACCCATCAGTTCTGCAGGCACAGCACAGCAACGGTTGGCTTTACTCGATGTGTCCCATTCCGTGCAACATCAGGGGTGTCCGCCCCGTCGCAGGATGAGGCGCGTGAATTGTTTACGGTCGTGCTGTGGCGTCACTCAACAGTCGATGAAGGATTCGTGTTGCAGGTGTAGTTCTCACAGGATATTGTCGGGAGATCCTGATCTCGTCTAAAGTCCACCTTTGCCTGCGACATGATTGGTGTCGTAAGATAGAATGCGTTGCATTGTTGGAGTGGTGTCAGATAGTAAATTGTAGTTCGTTCCATACGATCAAAAATGCAGATCCATCCCAGAGCATCTTTTCTACAAACAACGCCACCAAAGCTAAAAGAATCAGCTCAACAGCAAGAATGGATCACATAAATTCATGAATATTGATGTACCTTTGTGGGACGGCGTATGAACGTCATGAATGGAGGCACTCGGGTTCATGACCGCATTGCTGGCAGGTACCATGCAACGAGCTGAGCTCTATTTCCGCTGGGGCGGCGACCATGACTGCATGACGGCCAGGGGTAAGGCAAGCAAATGTTATGTGAGAGACCAAAAAATGAACGAGTCCCAGCTTCATGAGATGAATCATACTGTACAGTATTGCCGGGTTGTGTCATAAATGCTAACGTGGGCGGCGGGGTGACCGAGTTATTGGGGTGGGTGACAGTGGTGACTTTCACGTGCGCCCATTGTGCGGTCAATCGTTCCCCCAGTAACGCGAGCGGGCCCAGGGTAGTATAGTACATCAATCACAAACGAAACGCGGTTCAGGGATACTATGATATTAAACACCATCTTAGACATCGCGTTGTCATGTAGGACGTTTGGATACCCGCAGCCTGGTTGTAACGGGGGGCCACAGTTACAAGGGACGACGCATTATGGCATGACGTACCGCGGACACTGAGGGGCTTGAGAAGTCCAAGGACGCGAGGAGAAGGATTGCCATGGTTTTTATCGCCGGAACTGTCCTACATAAATGTGATGAAAACGTGACTTTCGGTTATGGGTCACCAACATACATAGCGAAAGAAAACGCTGAGTCACTGACACTGGGTCCAGGATCGATGGAGGAATGGAACGTTTTGAACGCTTCGTATAGCCAAGCATGCAATATGCAGAGGGAAGGATCTATTTCAAAACGAAAGTACCCTCAAAGTTGGACCGGAGACCGCGGTCAAAATTAAAGAAGGGCCCAAGTATTCAATGGGGCGTCCAACGCTAAAAAAAGGTCGATAAATGACCTCCAGGGTTGACGAGGTTGGAACGATTAGTAAGCTTATTTTTGAATGTGGGGAAGTTGCACACGGGTCGTCCACAACAAGTACTGTATCGCGTCATTCGTTATAGTAATCATGGGGTGGTATTGATATCCGGGGCATATTTAGATGAGAAATGAATTGGGTGATTGGGTCATTCTCTAGCGAATCTAGTCCTGCGCCAGTCTTATACTGATTTCATGACCCTTGATCACTCACCCGTACTCACTTTTTGACTCGGAGAGTATCCACAGGACGAGCTGACTGAGTGGTTCCACGATACGAGATGTCGTACTGCACAAGTCAGCGGAATCAGAGTTGGAAGGACAAACTTTTGAGATCAAAGCGAATGGAGGGGCTATACCCGACCGGGCACACCAAGGATGCAGTCAGAAGTCAGATGTTTGTCGGATAGCCTCCCTCCTGTGGGGTCCCGTGGGAAAGAACTTGACAAGACACTTGAGGATACTCCTTGACGTACGAGAAGCTGGTCGAGTCGGGCTTGCTGTTGACATGGTCATGCCACCATCGCGGTCGTCGTTGGTCGTCGTCGTGGCCGGGGAGAGAGATGGTGGCGTTGGGACGGCTCTACAAAGGGCTTGATAGAAAACTGGTGTGGAGAAAAGCAGACGCGAGACGGACTCATCAGGCAGCAGGTCAACAAGCACGACCTACACCAAGATCATCCTGCTTGACATGGCGCGCACATCTGCAGTGGCGTTCTGTATGTCGTTCTCTGAGGGTGACAGTAGCTCACAGTTTCAGGATCATGCCACAGACCTGCAATAAGCAGTTCAAAATATTCCTCGACTTTCGACCCGATAAAAAGAGCGCTCATGCAACTGATTGACTGAAGCACTCGCCCCGCTGCGTTAGTCAAGAGAGCGGGAGAAATTTGGGTCAGTTCTGGGCTGTCGGCCGGAGAAGGCGGATGTGTAATAGGCGTCGATCTGACAATCACACAAAACGTCTGGTATCGCCATGTGCCACATGGCAAAGCACCTCTTTGAACATTGTAAAAGCCTCTTTCTCTTTGTTGGATATACCGTAAGTACACCTGCTGTTAGTATACAGCACGAACGCTAGGTGTATCAATTGGCTGAGTGTACCATTAAAATCACAAACACCAGGCGTTTGGTGGCACACGCACCTCTACCCTGTAGAAACTGCGAGTTCTTGAGGTTCGGCGGGATCACATTCGGGCCACCAATCATCAGAGATGGCATCGCGCAGCAATGTGAGTACTCCCTCATGCTTGTTCAAGACCTCGTCGCTCTGCGTCGCGCCCACGGCTGCGCCTTTTGCACGCTTCATATGCCGCTTGCCGAGTAAATTCATGAAGACGTATGAGCAATTTGGCCATCGCTGGACTGGTTTCGGTTTCTAACTCCTCCATCGGCACAGGGCTGGTCAGGAAGCTGATCTTGCCCGTGCCACCGCTGCCTGAATGAACCGGAGGGCTCATTATATTTTTGATGACGCCCGACCTGTCTCCTTCGTTCATGTTGGATTTCATATATAAAAGGCAGACCCAGAGAAGGACCCAAAAAACCGATTCAAGGTCGTGTTCCACGGTTTGGGGGGTTTTGGGATCCCGAACTAGGTCCCCTGCCATGAACTGCCACGTTCCCTGGTGGCAAGACACGTTAGGAACTCAGGAGACATACTGTGTCAGACACTGTACTTGCGGTGTGTGTAACCCGACGTGCAGCATCAGGGTTATCCTGTGGATTGATAAACGTGCTGAGATCCCAGTCAATCAGCATGCCATCTCTGATATTGATTTCTGAGCCCACGAGCATGATGTTGCCAGGGCTCAGGTCGCAATGCAGAATACCAGCCTTGTAAGCAGCCTGGTGAGCTGTGATACAAGTCAGCATACGTTGCATGGCTACCAACATTTGGCCAACCTACCCTGTAAAGAAGCATATATCCCCTTCACCAGCGCCTGGCTACTGCGGAATTCCTCCAGCCTTTCGCCGATAGTATCCAGGACCAAGCGATAGTGCCGATGAGACGTGAATCGGCCTACAGAAGGATTACAAGAATACTTGCCGGCGAATCTGTCTGTCTGGGATTTGTGATATTTCTCATTGCCAATATCAACCGCCAGCGAGCAATGGGGGACATTGGGGACCGAATTTTCATGAAGCTTAGCATAGACCACACCTTCCGGTGGGACGTCATCCAGTAACATCCTCCGGGAGTCCTTCAAGAGAACGCGTTTATTCCTTTGGACATCGTACGCGATTGACGTTCGTGTCCAGCGACCTGCTGGGATGGCGGATCGAGCACGAGGACTGGAGACGATATAGTGACTTGTTTGATCGGAACTGGGATGTTGAATAGTTATCAGTATGAGAGGTGCTACGGGGTCCGGCCCAAGGAACATTAGGGCTGTTTGCGCTTCGACCTTGGAGGCAGGGCGAACGGTGAGATCATGACCACGGATTTCTTTGCTTGCATTATCGTAGCGAATGAGGAAGTCAAAAAGGTATGATTCCGAGTTGTAATATACTGGTGCCGTGACGACTGCACCGCCGCGGTCCCAACGCAATAACCTCGCATAGTCCTTGAAGATAAGAATGGAAAATGTGTGAGTGCGGTACTGAGCGCCGAGTAGCATAGCTGCGTAGGCAGTGATCTGCCCTGCTGTCTTGCAAGCGCCGGATTTGGTGCTCATGAGAGCGTTCCAGTCATCCTCCCCATTGTTCCCCGGTTCGGATGAAAAGGGGTCATCATCCGATGCAGTTTTGAACTCGATGAAGAAGTCGACGAGAGCAGAATCGAGCAGCTCGTTGTGAGCGCAGCCGCTCTCGTATACAGAACAGTCAGGTCGGAAGAAAGAAGGAAAATTATGGTCAGAAGCCACGTCTGGTGAATTGGACGTGTTGACGAGAGTCATATTATTGAGGTGTGATGAAACGATGTTGTCCTAGAAAGATCAGATCAGACTCAAGAAAGGAGGTAAGGTTTGAACCATACAAACTTATCATACATCCCGCTTTCCCGAGATCTAAAGGTATCACTCAAGGCAGAGAACATTCCCTCCTTGAAACGAGGAAGAGATCCCAAGACCTGCGACGGCAGACACAGAAATTCATCCAGAAAATCCCGTGGGGGAATTGGACCAACAAAGAAGGGGTGCATCTCATCCGACAGCCGATGAAAGGTATTATGTTGCTCTTCACATTTAGAGGTATAGCTATTCGTGGTGCTGCTTTGGGTATGGATAGGGGTGCTCTGTGGTAACGGAGACGTTCTTTGGGGTGGTGTCATGTTCATGGATGGTAGCAAGTGCAAACAGTAGCAGGCAAAGGATGGCAGCAGTTGTTAAGTTAGCGGAAATCATCCTCCTTCCAATTTCATCTGCGAACCAAGGGCGCTGAAATCCGAAAGGAGACGGACCGACACACTCCAATGTCTGTGGATTCTTCACCACACGCTCACACCAAGGGCATCTCTACTTCATTACCTGGGTGAACAACAAGTCCCGCAAGGTCTTCGTCGATGACATGACTGCAAAATCGGAAGTGGCCAAGCAGCTTCCCACCTTTGTCACGCGGGAGGAGGTTCAGACCGGCCAGCAACTTAAAGTCCTACACTCGGACGGAGGAGGCGAGTACACCTCGGGCGAAGTCCAGTCTTTTCTCAAGGACAGGGCATCGTACGCGCGATGACGACCGCGGACACGCCACAACACAACGGAGTCGCGGAAGGCATGAACTGCACACTCGTCGAGCGGGTCTGGACCATACTCATCGACGCGGAGCTCCCCGACACCTATTGGTGGGATGCTCTCCAGTACGCCGCTTTCCTTCACAATGTCTCTCTAACTTGCTCTCTCAGGGGTTGCACCCCAGAAGAAGCTTGGAGCGGTAACAAGCGCGACGTCTCCTGCCTCCGCATTTTCGGCTGCCGCACGTATGTCCACATCCCGGACAAGATGCGTCACACAAACCGTCCGGGTACGCCAAGCAACGCAAGGCATGCCGCCTTGTCCATCGCCCGTCCGGACGCTTTATTGAGTCCCGCAACGTTATCTTCGAAAAGGGGGGTGGACTAGCAATGCCTTCGAGCGTATTATCATCGATGCCAACGACGCAGCACCACCGTCTGTCGATCCCACATCTCCTTCACCTTCCTCTGATCCCACACCATCTCCACCTTCAACTGCTCCCACCCCTGTCACCACTAACATGCAGATCGCGCCCGTTGCCTCACGCCCAAAACATACGACCATTCCGCCTGTTCGCGACAACGAACCGCGTTACTCCGTCACTTTTTATGGTCGGACTCGCCCCACAGAACATCCAAAGGTCACACTCATCGATGAAACCTCCGACCCGCATACGTACAAGGAAGCCACGGCACAGAGCAATGCTGCAAAGTGGGACACGGCTTGCGAGGACGAAATCCGCAACTTCCGGCAGATGGGAGTCTACGATGTAGTCCCGCGCCCGGATGATCACAAGGTTATTGGTTGTAAGTGAGTACTTCATGACCCTTAATCACTCACCTTTTACTCACTTTTTAACTCGGAGAGTATCCACAGGACGAGCTGACTGAGTGGTTCCACGATACAAGATGTCATACTGCGCAAGTCAGCGGAATACGAGTTGGGAGGACAACCTTTTGAGATCAAAGCGAATGGAGGCAGTATACCCGACAGGGCACACCAAGGACGCGGACAGAAGTCAGACGTTTGTCGGATAGCTTCCGTCCTATGGGATCCCGTGGGAAAGTACTTGACAAGACACTCGCTCGTACATGGCTTGAGCCGAGCCCTGCAATGAAAAGGGGCGCCGTACAGATAACCAACAGCAAGTCGGTGGTAAATCCAAGCTATGCTGAGCGAATCACCTGTGAATTGAACTGCTGCGGGGAAGGGCATGCGAAGTCGCGCACGAACAAAGAGTAGCACACGAGAAAAGCGGGGGTTCTGTCAGTTTTCCTACGTGCCATATTGTGCTTCCAGCACTTGAGCTGTAACCGAACGGATGGAATCCGGTACTGGTTGGGGATGGGGAATATTGAACAAGTTAGACGAAGTACTTGGGTAACGCAATACAAAGCTGATCGTAAGACGAGTGGCTTCTGACCCCAATACTTTTCTGGAAGAGAGTGGGGTATTGTAAGTGTTCGCGAGGAACAGTCTTGAAGAGTGGTTGAAACGCATTCGAATCAATGAAGATAACGTACCTTGCCAGATCAATCTGGCACTCAGAGTGTGTTTTCTGACCCAGGACTGGTGCAGACCTTGATTACTGGTACAAACACGGGTCTGGGTACCCCGCTGTTGCTGTACAGGGTATCGGCTACGTCCCCGGGCACATTTCGCGCCTCAATCGAACTCGCATCAACGATTTTAACAGCTCGGTGAATAGCAACATCGTTTTGGGTGGCATCCTCTTCTTGGCGCGCAAGAAAAGCATTAATCTTGCCGAACTTGGCGGCATTCCACGTGCTACGGTGAGCTTCTAGCCCACTTGAGATGTCACCGAAGTAACTGAACGGGTGGGTCCCGCTCAACCGATTAATCTCGCTAACTGACGGGGACGGGGAGTATACTATACTGTAAATGCTCTCGTGTTGTCGTATGACCTCGGTTTTTTGTTGAGAAAAAGCGTGTTGAAACGTGATAACGCGGTCCCGTGATCTGGATCGGTCCGGAAGCAGGGCCCAAATGGTGTCCCATGGACGTACTATAGACATATACGTACGTCTACGGTTCAAATAGAACACCAAGATGCATTCTATTCAGCTCTTAAATAGTGGCAAGCCATACAATACTTGTCCACCAGAACATGGTTCCCTTCGGCCAGCTCTGCCTTCTCATTCTCATCCCTGCCACGTATGCCGCACGCGCTGCTGACAGGCGCAGTCCTCCAAGGGCCTCGTCATATGCCGGTGCGACGACGGCGTTCCAGTACCCTCCGCCTGGGGAGACCATAACGGCCTCAGATACCAATTTCCCAGGCATAAGTGCCGTTGGGTTCGAGGGACCTACTCCGAGTTCGTCCCTTTCTCTCCCTCTTTATCTCTGATCGAGACTTCCGGGCACTCAACACGACTGACATCGTGGTATTCCAGCCGGTGACGAGGCGTTCGCCATCGAAACCGCGCCCGCCATCCCCGCCATTGAGAACGAGTCCCCCATCGTCCGTCCCGATACATACGACCACCGAGGCAAGGCGTTCGACATGATCCGCAGTTGGGGCAATCTCTCCCCCATGTTTTCGCTTCCTCCTGGAACGTTTGGCCTGCCCGACGCATCTCCCATCG
>Ga0307512_10000485_pt1 | contig 58415 bp, 37 predicted proteins | sample 14_EM_MG_FD_200267 | JGI IMG/M metagenome (GOLD analysis project Ga0307512, IMG submission 200267) | Populus trichocarpa ectomycorrhiza microbial communities from riparian zone in the Pacific Northwest, United States - 14_EM | ecosystem: Host-associated > Plants > Roots > Unclassified | place... | reverse complement strand
GAGTAAGAGGGTGCTCGGACTGGAGCATCCACACACCTTGAGCAGTATCGCCAACCTCGCATCGACATTCCGGAATCAAGGGCGGTGGAAGGAAGCCGAGGAGCTGGATGTGCAAGTCATGGAGACGAGAACGAGGGTTCTCGGGCTGGAGCATCCACACACCTTGAGCAGTATCGCCAACCTCGCATCGACATTCTGGAATCAAGGGCGGTGGAAGGAAGCCGAGGAGCTGGAAGTGCAAGTCATGGAGACGAGTAAGAGAGTGCTCGGGATGGACCATCCAGATACCTTAAACGCCATGCATAACCTAGGTTATACACGCAAATCTCAAGGTCGCATCGATGAAGCTATTGCAATCATGGCAGAAGCAGCAACTCTTAGTGCTCGCACGATTGGCGAACATCATCCATTCACAAAGGACTCAATTAATACGTTGCAGAGATGGAGACATGAAACATTAAGAATTTCTAGTTGACGGTTATCAGTAGTAAGAATTCCACTCAACTGAACCACATATGGTTCCTGCTGTACGGCTGTTGAATTAACTCTAGTACACTATAGGAAGTGTGATCAACGAGCGTTATCGCTGTCAAGTGTAATTAGTACTTAAGAGTAGTAAGTGCAAAGCACTAGTTTTGTTAATGTGAATGAGTGAGTTGATTGTAGGTACAAGAGAGACAGACAAAGGTGCGCCTTAAGTATGAGGGCGAGCATCGTGTGAAGTCTAAACGGACAGTCATGGTGTGAAGTCTAACGAGACAGTCACGACCGTGAACCTTAGGGCTTCCAGCAATAGGTTTCGTTCTTTCCGGCAACTGGACATATGTCATATTAGCGCTTGTATCGGTTACTGTCTTTCATGCACTTTTAACTCATAGAATGGGATTTAAATTGCAGAAAGAGAAGGTGGATGAGGGAATCCCAAATGTAACAGAGAGCAGATGAGATTTGGGGACACAGAGTGTTTTGTTGATAAACACAGTACTCTGATAATCTATATGTATTTATTATTAACAGAATTTTATTATCATCACCCATTCACCGCATCGACGTTCAAGATTATCTGTGGGATTGCGCTGATATGATGACTGTTTAGCTAGCGGTGAATCAACTTTCGTGACCAGCCGAATATCGGAGTAACAAGCAATATCATTATCAGCTGTTGATCTGTTCTGTAGCGGCTTGGGAACTGTTGTTCTCCTCACAATACGTATGAACGTTGGCAGCCTAGTCGCGTTACATTATGGTCAGCTGGGATAACTATTAATGGACCTTCAGCTAACTTCTACGAATGATTTACGGGAGAGCGTCGTGTAATCCGATTATTGGTCTACCACATATGACTGAGCTGGCTTGGTTGACAAATTTCAATATGACTTAGAAATTCTGTAGAGTGCGTACCTAGTAATACGGATTGTTTCACATCTAACAGGTACAGATTTGGCAGGGATCATGTGAAATCAAGTAAGCGAGCGGCCAGGACACAACCTCACAAACGTGCCACCCACCAACCGAGCATAACCCCACAACGACGGCCACACCTCCCTTCACTTTGATATCCATGCATTCGTTTTAGATTTGTGGACTTCTGGATCATTCCGACCCCAACTTCTGCCGGCTTGGATAGGACTACCGGTCATTTGTTGACCCAATATTTCCTACTCTCCCACTGAGTGGCGGCGAAGCTTGAATTTTACCTTTCTACGACCGATAAGGTTCATCTTTATTAAGTACTCGGGTGGATACTGGACACCTGCACATGCATGCACTCTCGGGTAACTCCGGGTCACACGGTGGTCGGTATTGGTCGAGGGGCTGTGGGTCGGAATAAAATCTAGGGCGCAAACTCCAGATAAGATGGAAGTATTCGGCAATGGCAATGTCGTAATCGGTCTTTAGAAAGGTTAGCTACTGCGAAAGTCGTCACAGTGGTCTCCTCATGAATTGATATAAGCCTTTCCTGTCCCACGGTGTAATGATATGAGCACACCATATAGTTACCGACAAAGATATCCCAGGGGCATTTGAGCATCTTACAATTCCAAAAATCGGGGATGGTTCAATATCAACTCAATATTTAGGCTCTGTTTGAATTGCGGGGCTGAGGGACTTCACCTGAAAGAAGGTAGATGTTCGTTGTGATTAAACTACCGCGTGTCACGAGTTATCAAGGTGCCTTTGAACCCCCCCTTACACATGTAGCTCGGACAAACTTTCTCACCGATAACATGGTTTACTAACACCCAAAACGCAGTCAAGAATTGGCAGACTTGAAAATACCAACATGGCAGCCTTCCAGGCCGAAAACCCGCCGCAAGTTGCACCACTGCTGGCAATGCTGTATCACACAATCTCACTCGATTTTAGCCGACTCTTTGTTACTACCCATACATGGCTACTCACTCACCCGCCACTCGGCACTCGGCACTCGGCACTCGGCACTCCGAAAACCATTCCATTACCTCCGCGGATACCCAGGCTCTACATATATATAAAGGCATACATTCTTCCCGTGGATAGTTCAAGAGACTTTGTCTCCACTATAGAAAGCAACATTCTTTCAATTCGACTATTGGAATTCGTAGTACAGTTCAGCTATTGTGAAGTTGACGTGCCTCACATTGAAGTACCTTAGCACAGATTCATACAAAACCACCGACACCCCGTATGCAATCCGTAACCCACCGCGGACTCTCTTCGTCTCTCTGACGCATAATGCCATCAGCTTAGGTAGCACCCTCGTTCAAGAATTAAGTGTAACTCTCGCCCATATCTACAGTAGCATGTCTAGTTTTGACACCAAGTAGCTTGCGGGAACTGTAGCCCAGTAGCCTCCCTATGTGCCGTCCATTCCATTGTTGGCATTAATCCAGAACCCCTCTCTAGGTTATTAGAGGCGTCCTTAGAATGCTGTCAATCAACAGATCGCGAATCGTCAGTTCTACATGTAGTCAATAACAGCCAACAAAGCGTAGAGTGAACAAGATTAAAATAGTATGGGAAACTCGTGCAAATCCTGCCCCGGATTTATGCCAAGACGGGATTTTCCCGGAGTCGATCGAAATTATAGGATTCGGTCGAATTTCTAGAGAGAAAAGCTGGGGAAGTATTCCTGAAGCGGGCGCCACGCGAGAACGGCTCGACAGATTCAAGATCTAGCATAATGTACGTGTAGAGCTAGTTGATTGGATTACTTGGCTATATATGGGAGGTAGATTCGTGTAGTTGGCATGGGTGGATATTTGGGATTGCCCCCTCGTGTAACCCCTCATAAGTGACCCATACCAACTCCGCGATATTCCTCGGATAAGGATGACTTGTGACGTCAACTGATCTACTAAATGGGCCCTACACGTAAATTTTGACTGATCTAAAATGCATCCAGGTGTTGCGCGGTACCCATATTTGTCCATTGAGCATAAAATATCATTTTATACTGGTGGCGGTTTCGATTTTTGGATATCTTAAATCCAGTATTGGAACTGGATAATGCTCCCTGAATCCGGTCCAGTTCCCAACCCGTGGTTCACGCTACCGGACCGCACTGACTCTCACCATATTTCTGAGTAGTGATTTGGCGACATGGCATTCTGAGTCCGTCATACAAAGAAAGAATAAGCACTGCTAGAAGGCGCAAATGTTCTATCGCCCTACAGAACCACATTCTCCAGGTAAGGACAAATACAATCAGTGGGCACCCGGCAAATCAAAGCGAAGATTCTTACTATTACTGCATGGCTACGAACGGATTTAAAGTCGATCGTGCTATTGACAAGTAAAATGGCGGGCATTCTCGAACGTAAATTTTGATTTTAATGGGCCCAAGGTCTGTAATAAGTGTTATTATCCCTTTGCCGGTAGCGGGCCCACGAAAGGGCCCGCTTTCGCATGCGCTGTGCCTTGTCGCTTACCACAGCACAGCTACCCACTTAAACCCTCCCCCCCTAGAGCATTATGAATTGAAACACAACTATTAGAAGCTTCTATTTGTGAATTCTTGTGGCAGTGTGACAACTTCTGGGGTGCTGAGTTGCATATAAATAGCAGTACTTTGGAGATTATGAGAGTACCATCATGTACCACACCACAACAACCATGAGCAGAGAAGCCCTTAGACCTCGGATCCTTAATGTCAACTACCTACCCCCACCACTTATACTCTCATCTCCACCATCCTCACCTAAAAATGTTAAAAACAAAGTGCCAAGTGCCACATCATGGACGATCACTCTGGCCCAAAGCGCACTTTCTAGAAAAACTCGAGAAATATACAAGGTAGTTGGGTGCCTTATGTCTTACCGGCTGTGTGTCCTGACTGAAGCTCAGCTGAAGCTCAGCTCGGTCAGGTTCATGCAACAGAAAACACTCAAAAAATCTAAGTCAAAATTAGACAGATCTTCCTGAGCTTCCCACTTTCAATCCTTTACAACCGATTGTCCCTCCACACAAAGTATGAAACCAATTGCCCATCTCGTTCTCTGAGATGGATGCCATTACTCCAATTCAAATCTTCAATTATTTTCGAAGTAGAGCTGTTAATGATGGGGTTGCAACCTTGCTATGGATGGACAGTTCTCCTGTTACCATGATGTCTACAATCCACCCTCTAAGTGGTGAGGATTCACTGGTGCTGAGAATGAGAAAGCATTCAGGCAACAAGAGTACCAATGCAAGTGGAGCAAATTCCACATTTCCTCCTGGAGAACGCTAGAAAGAGCTTGATATACCAGTCATTGTTGATGCCTACAACCAGCACAAGGTGGGTGTGGATGTGGCTGACCAGTACTGAACCTATTTTGATACACAGCTCATATCCTGATGCAATTGGTGTCCACTTTTTTACTAGATTCTGGAGACAGCCCTCATCAATAGCCTCATAATCTATCAAGATCTTCTGGCAAGCATGGACAGCACTTTAGAGCACTTTGACTTTTGTCTCTCCATTGTGTGTGACCTTCTGCAGGCTGGAAGTCCATCAACAATGAAAAGTTCCTCGCGCGTTTCGGCTTCACAAAAAGTCACTCGGCCGGCTCTAGCCACACAATGTTACAGATGTACATTATGATACAGGTCTGATACACGGTCACGGCTGCAGGGGCTGATGCCTCCTATATATATCTCGAGTCTTTCACCTTCTCTCTTCTCTGTACCATTGAATACACGCACACGGTTCTCCCCAACTTCCATATCGTAACACACAATGTTACTTTGGATGGTTCGGTGACTTCTTGATTGGCTTGATTGGTTCTCTCTATCTCGAGGGCCAAAGGCCCGTATATGTACAATCTCCCATATGCGTACGCGTATGCTCTATTGACCTGAGACGCATCACCCTAGTCCTGATGCATATCCTGATACAGCCACCATCTTCATACAAGTCTTCATTCTCATACAAGACATCAGACAGTGCTGAGACTCATGATCCAAGTACACATGCAACACACAATCTTCCTTGCCCCCACTGCCTACCAGGCTGGTTACCAAGCACACACCCCTTCCCCTCTACCAAAAGGTGCCAGGAATGCATTTCCCACTTTGGATAGAGAGTAAAATAGATTGTTTCTTTTGCAGGCGGAAAAGAAGTCAGGGTGGTAGTGGAGAAGGCATGAAAACCACCATAAAGTGTGAGGGCTGCAATGAGGCTTGGTGTTTCACACCCAAACAAAATTGTTTTTATGAATTTCACCATATGTAGAGTATTTTTATTCATTCTGGGGGCATTTGGCTGAATTGTGGTTGTGTGCTGTGTATTTTAAAAGCGGGCCCGTATATGGGCCCGAACCCGGTTACCGGCAACGGGATAACATGTGCTGAAGTTTGGTTGACTTTACTTTCCTTGTGTGGTTGTTACTCCTATCCTGACCGTCGCTTTCCACCACTTGTATTGGTAGACTTGTGCGGCTCAAACTCCGTCTCCGTGGCTGGGCACGAGAAAAGTAAGTATGATTATCGGTAAGGATCAAAGGTGATACCCGTCGCCGATTTTATAATCAAGGCCCGGCCCCGCCGGCCTGAAATCTCTGAAATCCCGTTGGGAACACTGTTCAACGGATGATGACGTCAGTCATGTTAATAATCTTAGACGTGTCCATTTAAGTTGAGTTGGCGCGAAGCGGAGTAATTTAAGCGAATAGGAATGATCCCAATGGAGGAACTTAAGTTCAATCCAAGGGACTCGAACGATGAAGGTGTTAATCGCTCGTAAATTTTGTACGGTATAATGTCTTCGAAGATTTACCCGCATCGATGTAAGTAGGTGTTGGCACTAAGAGACAGTGTCCCCACATGTCCGTCCCAGCGGTTGAGTGTGTAGTGTAGACTATCCCGGACTATATCTTTCCAAGCAGAGATATCTTAGACTAGGTGATGACCAGTGTTACAGATGTACATGATATTACAGGTCTGATACACGGCCCTGCTGCAGGGGCTGATGCCTTCTGTATATATCTCGAGTCTTTCTCCTTCTCTCTTTTCTCTGTACCATTGAATACACGTACACGGTTCTCCCCAACTTCCATATCGTAACAACCAGGCCACCAAATAAAACGAGTGATGGTTCATAATGCGAGTGACGGGTTGGTGACCTAGTGGCAGCCTATCCGTCGCATGATATATAGCTTATTAAGTAGTTTTAAAGGTTAGTGATGGTGTAGAGGGGCTGCTAACTGTTTTCATATATTGCATACTTGATGAATAAAGACATGTGTTAGTGCCGGTAAGCTTCGGCAACAGATGATTCTAGGAGGAGGATGACGAGCGTCTTTAAGGGAGTCGGATATGTGCTTCTTCAAAGGCACCGAAAAAAGCGCAAAACAGTGCCTTTTCTTGCACTAAACATAAAAGCCATCTAAGGCCAAGAATTGGGTTACGGGTTCTCTATATGGCAGTAAACGGCACCGTGGAAATGGCACTGAAATGAGAATATGTAAATATACGAAGGTGCCTTTTATCGCCGTGTCTTTTCCGCAAGCCATTTCTTCCTACGTCTTTTCTTCGCACTTGTCGTCCGCGCATTTTCGCGCCTTTCCCCTTCAAGTGTGTTAAAACCAGTAAAGACCAAGGATCCCAACCGTCCAGTCCGACTACAGTCTTTTGGGGCCCGAAAAAGCGTCCCGTCCCGGGCAACATTTTCAAAGACCACGGCCCCATATAGATGACTATAGTCTCGACTAGGCTAGCGCTAATACAAAACGTATACGTAGGCTGAAAAATTTGCGAGATGCACTAGCGTTCAAAGAGAAAAAATGAAGCGATTGGTAATTTTGGGAAGCCTGCATAAACAAATTCTGTTGTGCGGGGACGGATATGAGTGCGGTCATCACGTGGGTTGGTTTAGGGCTGTGCGCGGCGGAGCCGCATGCACTTTAGTTCTTGCGTACGTGTCAATTAGACTTAGAGATAGTTAGTGAGTTTAAGTTAATAGAGAGATTCAGCACAACAGACCCGTCATAACATGTCGGACGTAGTTGGACGTGATTGGATATTAGGAAGGAAGACATTTAGAGGCCTTGGAATCGCGATTTTGTCTTTAATCTGTGTGATTGATCTTGGCCCCATGGACTGTAGAACCCTGAAGTCTAAGTTGACGGGGGGGTGTGACTGTAGCGGCAACGCGGCGGGGCGGTTGCGGTGGCGATGATTTGCCGTATAGACCGTGCTGGCAGAGATGGCAATCAGCACTGTAACAGGAAGGGAGGTAAGCAGCTGACTGAAACTCTCTATGGGTACTATTTGTGGATATCCCTCAGCTGCAGAAGGGCATACATACAAAAAGACACAATAGAGGCACTTACAATAGGGTTCGGGGCCTTGAAAATGCACTGTATAAAGGCACGGTAGCAGAAATGACGGATTTAAAGCAACTTTAATGAGAGTCTAGCAATATCAAAAGTCACAAGCCAAAAAAGCACTCACTAAAAAACATTAGCACTTTCAAAAAGGTACGAAAACAAGTTCTAGCACCATTAGTGCCTTTTCATATTTTAATTATATGGCGGAAAAGTACGAAAAGTACATTTCGGACTCTTTTAGAAGGTAGCAAGAGCAAATGTAACATGATTAAAACAAACAAATAAAAAGAATGTCAAGAGGACGATGTATTAGGGTACTGCGTAGTACGATATGTGTAACAATAGGTCAGTGGTTTATCAAGATAGATGCAGTGTTCCTAAGCGGACTGCAGATCTGGCCGGCCTGGACACAAAATCGGAGGCCTACCTTGGCGCAGGCCAATCCTGGCCTCCATTTGAAAAGCCCGTGCCACAAAAGCCTCAATGATTTCACCAGTCCGGACGATCCTGGTCCGGGATAGCCGGTTGGGAACACCGAATAGATGCCGCCACTGGATCATAACTTGTTGCAATATGAAGGGGAGAAATGTGTGCGAATATTCGATGGTACCGCGTGTAGTCTTTAATTGTGCGATACTAATGAAGTCTCTTGATCTCTCACGATGCACCAGTCGCTTCTCAAGATATTAAAGAGGCACTATGGGATCATCGCTTGCTCAAATACGCTGCAAAATGCAGCGTATATGGGATCTCTATACATGTACGAGGATATATACCTACGATAGATAAGCAATCAATCATTATACACAGTAACACATATGAAGTGAACACCTGTTTAAGTTGTTAGCGTGGAGGACCTTTGCCAAACATCACGGAATTGTTTACTGCGCTTTTTCTTTCTCTCATTCTTGAGCAGGAATATAAATTGTTGCATGTGGGCCTAACCGAACTAAGCTAAACTGAGCACCCAACTACCGCTATATATATTTCGTGTCTTTCTCCCTCTTCTCTTCTCTCTGTACCCAAGTCTATGCAAATAGTTGTCCACTTCTGTACAGTAACATCAATGAGACAATCAACCAGTTTCCATCTCAGCACGGTGAATACGTGTAAACAGAATTATATCTGCCGTTCAATGAGAACCATTGTATTTTGCGGTTCTATTGAAGGATTACGTACCTCGGCTAATAAGACATCACATAGACATTAGGTCTTCATCTCTCCACTTTTTCATAACATTTGTCAATCTCCTTGTATCCGGATGGTCTTCGCCTAGTAGCCGAGAACGAAGAGCTGATACATCCATGATCATAGCTATGGCCTTCTCACTATGACCTCTTGATTTGTATGTATATGCGAGATTGACGATACTTGTCAAGGTATCTGGATGTTCTTTGCCCAATACCCTCTCTCGTGTTTCCATCACCTCCTTCTCTAGCTTCTCAGCTTTCTGTAATTGCCCCTGATTCCAATATGTTGATGCGAGGTTGCCCATGCTGGTTAAGATATCTGGATGGTCTTGACTTAGAACTCTCCTTTTTATCTCCAAGGCTTGCTTCTCCAGCTCTTCTGCTTGTTTCCACCGCCCGCTGCTTGAGTATGTCGATGCGAGGTTGCCCATGCTAATCAAGGTACATGGATGCTCTTCACCCAGGACCCTCTTACTAGACTCCATGACCTTCACCTCAATCTCCTCGGCCTGCTTCAATCGCCCTTGCTTCCATAATGTCGATGCAAGATTGGCCATGATGGTAAATGTATCTGGATGCTCATGATCAAGTACTCTTTTGTATTTCTCCAAAACTTGTTCCTGTAGCTCCTCGGCGTCCTTCAATCGCCCTTGCAGTGTGTATATGGATGCAAGATTGCCCATGCTGCTCAAAGTATCATGATGGTCTTGGCCGAATACCCTCTTTCTGGTCGTCAGGACGTAATTCTCCAGCTCCTCGGCCTCCTTCCATCGCCCCAGGTTCCTATATGCCGACCCGAGATTGGACATGCTCGTCAAAGTATCTGGATGCTCCTTGCCGAGTACCTCCATTCGTGTTTCCATTGCCGGCAATTCTAGCGCCACTGCATCCTCCCATCGCCCTTGCTTCCTATACGTTGATGCGAGATTACCGATACTAATGAAGGTATTTGGATGCCCTTTCCCGAGTACCCTCGTTATTGTCTCCATAACATGCGCTTCCAACTCGGCGGCATCCATCCATCGCCCCAGTTTCCGATGTGTCGATGCGAGGTTGCCCATGCTGGTAAGGGTATCAGGATGCTCATTACCGAGTAACTCCGTTCTCGTCGCTAAGACATTAACCTCCAGCTCTTCCGCCTCCTTAAATCGCCCCAGCATCCAACGTGTAGATGCGAGGTTGATCATACTGGTCAAGGTATCCGGATGGTCTTCGCCGAATACCCTCTTTCGAATTTCCATGACTTGTTGATCCAGATCCTCGGCTTCCTTCCATCGCCCCTGATTTCTGTATGTTGATGCGAGATTTCCCATACCGATCAAGGTTTCTGGATAGTCTTGGCCAAGTACTCTCTTTCTTGTCTCCAACACCTGCTCCTCCAGCTCCCCGGCCTCGTTCCATCGCCCTTGGTTCCTCAATATGGATGCGAGGTTGCCCATGCTAGTTAAGGTATCTGGGTGCTCATAGCCGAGTACCCTCCTCCCCGTCTCCATGACCTGCACAATCAGCTTTTCGGCTTGCTTCCATCGTCCACGGTTCGTGTATGTCGATGCGAGGTTACTCATAGTAGTCAAGGTAGAAGGGTGCTCTTCGCCGAGTAGCATCTTTTCCGACTCCATGACTTGCGTAAACAGATCCTCGGCTTGTGTCCATCGTCCCTGCTTCCAAAATGTCGATGCGAGGTTGCCTATGCTGATTAAGGTATCTGGGTGCTCATGGCCAAGCACCCTCTTTCGCGTCTCCATAACGTCTTCCTGTAGCTCCACTGCCTCCTTCCAACGCCCTTGTTTTCTATATGTGTATGCTAAGTTGGACATGCTGGTCAAGGTAGAAGGATGTTCCTTGTCTAATACCAACTTTATCGTATCCAAGACCCTCATATCCATCTCTTCCGCCTTCTTCAATTGCCCTTGGTTCCTGTATGTTGATGCGAGGTAGATTATGCTTCTTAAGGTATCTGGATGACCAACTCCTTGTTGTTTTTCCGTTTCATCTCTAACCCAAATTCTCAGCTCCTTCGATTTTTCAAACTGCCCTAGCTGATCCAGCAGATCTCCAAATATACTGTATAACTCCAAAGATATGAAATGGAGCTCTCCAAACTCTCGAATCATATCTCCAATCTCCCTTTCGTACACTACCCGCGCTTCATCTAGCTTCTTCAATCCCCATGTTCGATATTCATGAACAACGTCAATCTGTAGCAGCCGCGCATTCATCTGCTGCATTTTTCCATTCTTCCAAAACCTGCGCCTTACTGTGTCTTTTTCAATCTTCAAATCGTTGAGTGATTTCGTAGATCGTTGTAGCCATAGACGGCAGACATTGTCATCTGACTTAATCCCAAATCCAATCAAATAACAAAAGGCAAGCTGGAATGCAATATTGGTAGCATATGGCTGATTTTGGTTTCTGAAATAATTCTTTTCGAGGCTTTCTCTTATTTGTGACCGAACACGATAATCGGCGACCACAAAGTCTGCAAGGTTTTCTGCAATCTTGAATCGTTCTCAGTCATGTTCTTACAGGCATTGGAGCGTTAATTGATACTGACCTGGAAATTTGTATGACTATGAAGATCCTGCGTTTTCTCTAGTGGTCTTGCGGTAATGGGTTTCAATTCACGTCTGAACTTCTCAGCGAAAACCTGGCCTGGACTTTTGGCTTGATATTTCTCCAAACTTACCGTTCTTTATTGAAGAGGTGCACTACCTTTCCGATGTCAGACGTCCGTCTTTCGGGGTTTAGTAAAACAGTGCAGCTGAACACTTCTTTCAGGCGGATCCTAAGTTCAACATTCAACTCCGCCGGCATCGAGTCTATCAGTTTATTGGCAGTATGCCCCATTTTATCCTCATATTTGAACTTCTCAAGTAGAGTGGGGGCCTCAGTTGGTGCATCAAAGGAAACGACTTCAGGCATGCATTCCGTGCTATTCTGAGGAGTACGTACGCTACCAAACAAAACCCAAAGACAGAGCATACCAAATGAGTACACATCTGTCTGCTTTGCTTCTTGCGCTGTAAACATCCCGAAATGATGTTCAGGAGCATTCCATGGCCTTGACTTCGGAAGGAAAACCCTCTCCGTATGGTCCGTGGTAGGTCCTTCAAGTTTGGCAATAGCTTCGTTTGTGGTTAGAGTAGAATACCCGAAGTCAGCCATCTTGACTGTAGTAGTTCCAGTATCATCCTTGAATACTAGTACATTCTGTGGCTTGATATCCCCATGAATCACACCTGTATCCATGTTAGATTTCCAAAAGCCAAAATACAATTCGATTGACTTACCATAATCGTGCAATACCATGATGGCATTTCCAATATCGGCGCAGATTTTGAGCCGGTCGTCAATTGACAGGTTCATGCCCTCGCTTGTGTTCATGAACTGTTGTAGATCCCATGTTGCTTTCTCAAACACCAGTACAGGTACAGCTTTCTCCGTCCTGGGCTTGATTTCCCAACAAACCCCCTCAAGGTTGACTACATTTGGGTGACTTTTTATAGGGTGTTGACTCAGAATTAGTACCTCTGAAATTAACGGCAAAAAGTCATTATCTGACTCCTCAGTGCCTGTATTTCCGTCCATATGAAACCGCTTGAAGGCAAGGTGCTTGTCTGCAGTGAATGTAGACTGGCTGATCGTTGCAGAGCCACCTTTCCCTAGAATTCCTAGAGCAGGTTGCCACGTAATAGGAAGGAAGTCGACATTGCATTTTTGAACAACAGAAAGAAATGCAATCAGATCGTTTTGAAGGTCACTGTTAGTCCCATTCGTAGAGGCGGAGTAACGAGTAAATATCCCATTTGAATGTGACACCAGTGCCGGGTTGCGCATTGAAAACATCGTGTACGGTAGGCGGGGTGTCAAACTTAGAACCAAGTCCAGTGTAGAAAGTTTAAAGATGGCGGAATGGTAGTGCGTAACCACGTGGTTCTACCCATTTAATTAGTTCCAGTAAACAAAGTGAGTGAAATCATACATACTTAGCTGGGTGAAGACGCTTTGTTATCTGTTCAATCGGTGTATCGATATATTTAGTAGAAAAAGCTTTGCAAGCAAGGTCGCGAAATATCAACCCTCATGGAAGCAAGTGGAAACACGAAGCAATTTATACCCTGATGCCAAGAAGGCATTGCCTCCAATGAGACAATTCGTTTCACGCACATGCACATGCATATGCACCAGTGACTCCTAGCGGCCATTCAAATATGCAACTGTACGCGTAGCACAGCCCCTTGCCACAGTTTGATTTTATTTCGCGCGGAAGACCATTTGTAGTAAACTGCTCCCACCGTGTACGCCTCTATAAATGGTGCCGGAAATAATTGCTTATTTGTATTGAAAGCGCTGGTAGTAGTTCCCTCTCCTTAGTAAGCTGAAACGTTGGAAATTATAATGTCATGTGGGCAAAATGCTGAGTGCTCACCGATTTAGGTGTTGCTCAATTATAAGGCTCTTGGCAATACGTTAAACTGACATGCATAGATAGGTGCTCTCAGTACTGCGCGGAGCACATGAACCTACTCACCTGCAGCTCGCATTCGCAGTTTTGCAAGGTGTGGTGGCCGTGGCACGGTAGCACAGCATGCGATCAAAAAATGATTTCCTAGGTTTTCCGGGGTAGAGGGGGGTATCCGGTGTATGCCACTATTGCCATTTCCGGCGCCAGCAGTCCCGCTAAATAAGCTCTAGCAACCTACAGCTTCCAACCCCGATTATCGGAGTGGAAAGCACCTAATATCTCTATCCTCACCACCATTTATCAATTTCTGCAGATTGAATATACTAAATTTATGTCGAGGAAGTTCTACTACGAGTAAAAGCCTTTTAAAAGTTCTGGGCATATGAAACGGTTCGCTCCGACGCCTAGGGTGAGGATGATAAGGAATCCACTCTTTCCCAGTGTCCTACAGCCCACCAGCAGGTGTGAAAGCCTTGGTTTGTCCCCAAAATTGTAGGTCTGAGTGGGTACGAATGTCACATGGTGTTGGGCTAGGGTTCGTGACGATCACTATCGTGCAAATTCTTTGTGGCTTCTTTGACTAAGACTTAGAATTAATTAATAAATGGAACATACAACACCAGTTGATCCAATAAAAATCCCAGAGACACTTACGGCCAGAGCCAGGCTGTATAGTCACTACTTCATACGGGAAATACTTTTATACCTGTTGGCACGTACGTATAGTGATGTGGTGGAAAACTGGAAAATCCTATTCTAAATGAAAGAGACGTGAAAAAGAGAACCTAAATGATACGCTGTCTAATGAACTACACTGAACAGAGCAACTCACGTAATAGCCAAGCAATCATATGATGCCTATCGATGTTTTGGAGAGAAAAACCCTGCATCTCTGGCAACACTCCCCCTTTGCACATAACACAACTAAAAAATTGCAAAACCAATGAGAGAGAGTAGAAACCGAATGCAAAAGCTATATATCTCCAGCGGATTCCATAAAGATCCAAACCTTATCCAAACCCTAGCCCCCTAGTTTCTTTCACAAAATCCCCACGCTTCAATCCTGGAAGTATTTTCGTAAGCGCATTGGCCTGCTTCTCAGTGTTCGGGACGTGTCATCATAGGATCTTCCCTAGCAACAGTCTCGTAAATCATGTGGTATCTTAACCTTAAATGCCGGCTATCTGACTGGAGGTTGTTGCGACAATGAGGGGAGAACCGTATGCATTGGCCATGGTGTGATGACTGTCTAGGTACAGGTCTAAAGGCCCAAGATGCGTAGGGAAAGGAAGAGTAGTGTGAAGTCTAAAAGAGCAGTCACGAACCTTAGGCTCTATCAACAGAGGTTGCTCGAGATGAGAGTGATAACGCGATTTTTACAAACATTGAGGATCTGCTTGATGATGCTAGTGAAGAGTGCATATTTAGAGATAACGTCTCATAGCTAGTCAACTTACACTTTGCCGTAGGCCGTGGCGACCATCTCTGCATTCATAGTCGATTGGGTTGCCAAAACCTTTTCTTCGATTTCTAGATAACAAGGGGTGTTGAGGTCTAAGGACTTATAGGACAATGACTGACGGTGACATATTCAAGTTGACTTCTCCCCAAAGCCCGCGTGCGTACAACAAAAAATTGATAGATCGGGATTTGGAATCGGAGATTGGCCGGAGTAGATCGTCATTTTGTATTGGGAAGTACTTCGGCTTTGAACCGGTTTGCACCGGTACTTCAGGTACCCGAACTTGCAGTTCAGGTTTGAACAGTTCCATTCTGTGAATCGCACCAGGTGAACCGGTTCACCGTTCGAACCGGGACTAGTTCAAACGGTTGACCTCACCAAAGCAAGATGCTTTCTCTCTCGGGGGAGCCAAGCTTGTCACCGTAGAATTAGCTTGTGTTGACAAAGGATATAGCCAGAAGGCCATCAAAGTTGCTAGAAAGGCCTGCAAAGTGGCCGCCGATACACTGAGTCACCCGGTAGACTGATACACATTGTGGAGTCATTCATGTAGACTCATTCACGAAATTTTATCCGCAACTCGCCAACCGCCACTTTTGAATAGTAAGCAAGACAAGCTGTTGTTGTTGTTTAATCATACTGTATTCACTCTAATTAGAGTATGACAGGACCTTAATAACCCCCTAGCAAGACAAGCTTATTGTGTCTATCGAAATGGGTCCCAGGGGGCCGATATGTACGATCTCCCCATATATGTGAACATTGACTCTAGCACTCACTGTGTCTGGGTGAAGTAAAACCCAGGGCAGCGATGCCAACTGCCCCGTTGGGCTGCCGGGGACGGTGGGCCTCCGAGATTTCTAAGCCGTCCGCCCCTTCCTACTCGACGGGGACGGCAAAAACACCGTACCCGGCGGACATAAAGTATTTAGGTGTTCTATATGCCTAGAGATTAGTGAGCTTACAGCATTGGGCATAGTTTACTGTACATAATGCGGATATACTTGAGGTTTTATACAATTCAACTCGTTTATTACTGTAAATTTCATTTTCCATGTATATTCGTCGGGGACTACCTGGGACAAACAGGGGCGGCAAATCTAAAGGAGGCTACGTCTTCCTTCAGTTACCAACAACGGTATGATCTCGTGTCAATTTCCGGAAAAAGACCTCGTTGCCAAGTCAAGTCTCAAAGCCGAATATTCTCAGAAGACTCCCGTGAAACCCATTGGTTAGTCCAGCTTCGGAAGGACATCCATAGTAAATGTGATATCGAACCACAATCGTTACGCCGGCAATGCTCACGTTGAAATAGCGCCACTACTGATCTACTGCGATAAACAGGGTGCTCTCACACATATTACCACTGGAATCAAAAACGACTGGAAGAACCATCTAAACATATGCTACTACAGTAGTCGAAACCTCCATACCCTGCGAATAGAATATTTGATTAGGTATAATAATGGGCGTATTTGGGTTCTTTTTAAGTCATGACTCTGCTTAAAAGCTAGTAAATAATGCCGAACATGCTCAAACTGGTGTTCAGTGTCCACAGGATCGCTATTAGGGGCAGTAGGCGGGGATGAAGTGTATTTTTTGGCATTACTCAGCAAATAACCTACACCGAATTGAAGTAAGGATGTGATATGCCTGTGGACTAGTTAGCACTGAACTGGTACAGTGCAAGACAGGCAGTCTGTGGTGTAGTGCAATCTTGCCTCTCCGCTGCACTGCACTGTACTGAACCCTACCTAGATCGGGACCGTGTGGACCTTTGAAATCATTGATAGATGAGAGTAAGGTAGTAGTGTGGATTGGCCGAAGTTGCTTCCTTCGTATCAATCACTCGTCCCCCATACCTCCACTACCATAATGCCATTTACCAATGATTTAAACGGTCTACACGGTCCCTGTCTGGGGTAGGTCTCAGTGCAGTGCAGTGCAGCGGATAGGCTAGATAAACCTTGAACCGTAATTTAATAGTACTTAGGTTTAAGGAGTTCTCTATGGTGTAGCAGGTTGTTTAGGGTACTTTTTCGAAGGTTTGAATTTTTGAATGCAATTTTCAGTGTGATACTGCACCGAGTTCCAAGTTTTGTGTAGAAGGTGCTATATGACCAATTATCAATATATCTCAAATATACCCCTCTATTTTTCGCCTAGAAAGCGAAGCTATAGTTGAACATCTGAAAGGATTGTGGGTGGGGGTGGCATGCAAGCGAGTGGGCAGTTGGCAGTTGGGAGTTAACGTTGAGAGTTCGAAGTTATGGCGATTTTGTCACTCCAGGCCGTCGTAATGCACTACCAAAATCGCGTACCCTAGGGTGACTTGAGTTAGATAGTTCAGTTCGGTCAAGACAAAAGGTTCAGCACAACAAGATTGTCGTTTGGAGACCGTCGGTGGAGAAGACTACGGGCTAACTTCCCCCAGAATCAATAGGTTCTTGAGAGTACCATTGCCTAGGCCTTCACTGTAATAGTACAAATTATCAACGCTAATGCAACATAAAGGGGAGAACCGTGTGCATCGACTATGGTACAAAGAGAAGAGAGAAAAGCTTCGAAATATATACAAAGAATCCTTAGGTATATCCTCGGGTATGCCGGTGCCACCCTATACCACTCGCCACCCACCACCCGAAAATTCAACACTTCTCCCCCCTTACTGAGCTCCGGCACCGAGAATTTCAGAACAAAGTATGCAGAAAAGAAAGCCACGGACGAAGGACCCATCTAGCCGGCCAGTAAAAGCCGTAGTGAAGGAAATTCGTTAGAAACCTACACCATCCCCGTAAACACACAAAGATAACAATGAGTAGCAGTCGACAAGATAATAACGATAATAAGCCACTGTCACTCATGCCGGAAACTCCTTAAATAAAGAAATAGACTATGAACTCTAGGCTGTGCCCGCAATAATAATACCAAGATAAGAACTCCACGAATTTGAACACAGCTCCCAGCAATGATCTTTGTCGGTGACCTTCATTCTCGCAGAAGTTGCAAGTAGGGCGTGGTTGTTCAGACTGTCGCTAACGCTTTCCGCTTGAATTGGAATAGAGATGATCTAGTATTGGCATCGGGTGGACTTTGACTCTGTGTTTGCGTCAAGTGGGCTTGGAGATGAGATGGTTGGGGACCTGTAGGTAGGCTTGATATAGTTTACCGTCCCAAATATGTCCGTATACCCGGCCAAATCCAATTGGTTGATTGATAGGAGAGATCGTCGAAAGGCAAGTGTATATAGGGCACTGACTTGGTAGCCGCGTGAGATGGAGATGAAAAGAAGATGAAAAGAGTGAATTGTCTTGACAGAAGCCCTGCGCAAAACTCCTGCGGTAAAGATGTTAGACCACTTGTTGGCCTTTGACTTCCGGCTTAACTTGATGAGGCGGTTAAAGTATGCGCGGTTGAGGCATCACCTTGCTAACTCGGGTTCTCTGCATGTTTGGCTGGCAACTCGTAGAAAGTGATCGAATCGTGTGAGATATGCCGAGACGGTCGATTCGGGTTCGAAATCATAATCGGGGTCTCGAAGGTCCTGGGCAGCTATCGGAGTTGTCGAGATTTCACTAGCTATCGATGATGACACGATCGGTGGTCTTGGGACGCGCATTTCTCCGGTGACGTACTTCCATAGGCCCTACCATCTCGATGAAATTAATGATATCGTCGATGAGCGCGAGCATGTCATCGGAGCACCCAAGATAGATAAGCACCATGGAGTCGTTAGCTCGTTCATGCCAGTCTTATTGCTGCGTACGCAGAGCCTGTCCGTGGCCGACGGGTAGAAGTTCTTCTCCGGTGACGATATCGTAGGCCTGTTGAGAGCAATTACAAGAGACAGTGAGTAGATAGCGCCATGATCTTCTCATAGCTCTTCTGACAACCCCGCCAGTCTCGGAGGAAGTTGTCGAAACGCGTGAGGTATGCCGAGTCGGCCGGTTGGGGCTAAAATCATACATGGGACCGAGGGGATCTGAGGCTGCAGGTACTGTAGTGGATCCGGATACTGCCGTTGCAACCAGAGGTTGTTGTTGTTGTTTATTCATACTGTATTCACTCTAACTAGAGTATGACAGAGCCTAATAACACCTCCGTCTCCGGGCGAGCCGGCTAGATGGCGGAGCTCCCACCCGCTACCCTTCGTCCCCGCTTGCAACCAGAGGTTCGGAAACGATAACAACTCTACTAATAGGTGTCGATTCCACTAGAACTCGAAGGCTAAAGCGCTGGGCTCATAACCTGTTGAGAGCAATAAAAAAGAGAGATGTGAAATTGTCTGTCATATAGCTGGTGAGCAAGATTTGGCGGCAGATGAAGCTCAGGGCGGTATGGAGGACGGCACGGCGGGGGACAGGGCACCTGGCACGGACTGGGAAACGTTTCAAGTTGACGGGCTGCTATCCATTCTTTTCCGCCGCATCTGAACCAATGGAGTATCGTTATCGCAACTGTTGTCACGAAGATTACCATCCGGTGGTGTTGAGCCCAGAGTTAGCCGCTGGTGGCGTTTGGAATCGCAACTTCCGGAAAGGATCCAGGATATGTGCTGAAATGAGAAGCATACCCGTCGATGGAGTCACTTCAGCATAATATTTGGACAGCTTCTGTCGCGCAAACTTCACGGCGAAGTACAAGTCTTCCTTCCATTGCGTCTTCTTCCTAGCTAAAGCTTGCATAACGCCATCCATATGATCGAACATGTCATTGTAGACACTGATAACGTGATGCAGAGTAACCGTATGCCTTTTCGACATCCACAGGGTCCAGAATTGGAATGGCCTTAAAACTTCCGTGACGTACTTGACGATGGTCCATTCATCCTGTGTTGTGAAGAGTGGCCGGTAATCACTGTATTTTGGATTTTGGAGCCACTCGCGGGTGAATTCTCGTAATCGGTATGCTTGCTCAAGCAACTCCAGTGTCGAATTCCACCCTGTCTTCACATCCATAATTACAGGCGAGCTGATGGGGCGCCTTTTGAATCGTCCCGTGGGTGTTGGCAAATGGTCGAAGTTGAACTTCCGGCGCTAACCTGACCGTGCAGTATCGAAAGGAGATGCGTTGCGCTTTGACGGCGTAGTGGGTGCAAAATCCTGCTCACGAGGTGTAATATGCTAGTAGGTTTTCCTTCCCCCATCCAAGCTCAGAGCCTCCACTATGCGCTTCAAATGACGCTGAGCCCTTACAGCAATCGGAACTGGCTCTGTCGTCATCAGCACCTCTTCATCTGGATTGAAATTGATGTCGTGCTCTCAAGCCGCAGTTACCATCTCCACTGTGAGGTGATCGAGCAACAGGGGGACACTAGGCTGGTGGAGTAGCAAATCCCTCGCAGTAAATATTTAACCAAGCTTGGGATCGTTGGGGTGTGTGACTCTGATTTCCACATCTAGATAAATCCATCACGAGTAGGCGCATCCTTCTGAGATCCATATTCGAAAGTGGAGGAGGTTACAGGTTCAACGAGGGCAATGTGAACCGGAAATGCTGATTAGCAGCTCCAGGGAGGACGAGACTGAGAACGGTGACAGCGAAGAACATAACTTGGAACCGTGACCACTGACGGAGATCGAGGAGGACGGGTTGGAAGATTTTGCTTCGTACGGCTAGCGATGGTTTGTCGTAAATAACCGCGGGACGGGGGGGGTGGAGATTTGGGACGAGTAGCTTCTGTTGAGTCTTCATGCACCTCTTAGAAAAGGTCGATATCGTTTTTCCGGCAGGAAAGCTAAGAGGCTTTTTGAGCATACGACCACTGTTTTCGCTAGTACTTCATCAGTCTCATGTTTCAGCTGGCTTAATGGGGCGTATTTGCTCGGTGAACCAGCCACAATGGCCTGCTCGCATTGGACGTTTAGAAAACGTGAGGCCTTCCGGATATCATCTGCTAGGCCCGCGACATTTCCGGGAGGGACAAGGAACAGCGTAATTCCTTGCCGCCCGCCATGCAGCAAACTGCAGAAATACAGTGGATAATCTCTTGAGTATCTAGCCGATACGAGCAGGAGCCTGAGAACGAAGGTCCTAACCTGGGACTGTGGGTTAAACAATAGGAAGACCCAGAACAGGGGACCAGGCCATATTCGTACCGGTCCTATCGTGCCTGCCGAAGAAGCTGGAGAAAAAGCCGGGACGGTAGTAGAAAACGTTCCGATTGACTAACCGGAGGAATCTGTATTATCCCCCGAGAGAGAAAAAGAACACCACATTCGAGGATGTACTACTGAGGCTAGGCCTTCGAGTCAACTAGTACGCGGCGAATCTTTTGTTTCGATATGGGATAGTTGCCGTAAGTCAACTTAGGGATGAGTCCGTGATCGGTTCCTAACTTTGTCCGTCTGTCGATTGCTGTCGTGGTTGTTGACTTACTTGGTTGATACTTCCGCTCCACAGTGCAGCCTGTTGGTCGGGTTTTTGTTTGTTGTAATCATATTGCATTCGACCGCTTGCATCTATGGCACATATCTTCCCAACTAACCCCGCAACTCCAATGAAATCGCGAAAGCAAAAAAAAAAGCAAAGTCGTAATTCCCCATAATGTCGTGGAGTCGTGTACATAGCCGACCATCATGCATACCTTTGATCGAGCTCCCAGTTTCTTGTCGGTTCTTTGTTTCTCTGGGATGAGTCGGCTAGCATAACGACCGAATGACGCAAGTGATGGAGTGGCGCTTTATAGTTGATTCACTGAGTGTCGGGTTTTCGAATGACTTATCGTACTCGGGTTTGCCATAGGAATGCAGCATTCAAATCGAGTCTGGTAAGGAGCCTTATATCCATCGCGGTCATCTCTCTTGTAAGCCCCTCGTTTGGCATGCGCTGATGCAGGTAGACAGCCGTATTAACGCTTCCCCCCAGAACTCAAAAGGTCCTCCACACCATTCTCCCCTCTCTTTTACAAGGACGTAGGATAGATAATATTCGACGGTGATGGTGTTGAGTTTTAGTCTGTGTTTGTGCGGCTGTCGCTACGGTAACGGTCCGGGAGTCGTCGATGGTTAGGGCTATGGAGACTCTTGTACATCATGACATAAATAGAGTCGGTAGAGTAAAGATAGATTCAGATGGTAGCGACTACGGGGCTCATAACCTGTTGAACTGTGCGGCGGCGGACTGGCGGTTGTCGAGACTGAAAACATGATATGGGTGAATACCAGAGTCGGTCGAGTAAAGATAGATTTAGATGATAGCGGCTGCCGGGCTCATAACCTGTTGTTGTTGTAGTTTATTCATACTGTATTTACTCTTACTAGAGTATGACAGGACCTGATATCCCCTCCGCCTCCGGGCTAGCCGGCTAGATGGCGGAGCTCCCCCCGCTACCCTTCGTCCCCGCTGACGGCTCATAACCTGTTGGATTGTGCGACGGTGGAGTGGCGGTTGGCGAGACTGAAGACATAATGCAGGTGTATACAAGAGTAAACATAGGTTTAGATGGCAGCGACTGCCGGGCTCATAACCTGTTGAACTGTGCAGCAGCAGAGTGGTCGTTGGCAAGACTTAAGACATGATGTAAGTGTATACCAGAGCCGGTCGAGTAAAGATAGATATAGATGGCAGCGACTGCCGGGCTCATAACCTGTTGAACTGTGCGGCGGCAGAGTGACGGATGGCGAGGTCGAGACATGATGTTGGTGTATACCGGTGACTCCGAGAGACTCTAGACCTCGTAGCAGCAATTGATGAGTTTTCCGGTGCGAGTGATCGATGATGATGATATGCAGCATTTACCGCTCTCAAATGTAGCCATATATCCGGCCGAACCTGATTGATCGATAGGCAAGGTAGACGACAAGTAGGCGTATATAGGACATCGACTCGGTAGCCCTGTGTGACATCGACAAACGGGTGAAGAGATGTATTGGCTGTGTTGCCATCTCTGAGCAGGATGACCGTCAGTGATGATAGCTTGAACGTCCAAAGCTGCAGCGGCCATTGCACATACGGTGCGATACTCCCGAATCGATTACCCCACGTCGTCTGAGCGGTTGCATGATCGTCTAGTCAGAGCGGGTAGCGATCTCCACCGTGGAAAGAGATGCGGCGGCGGTAGCTTATTGACATTGTTGCGTTGCTCTTTCGTATGTCTGTAGTGGGTGAATCGAATCGACCGTGAAGAATCCCAGGAGTCCGCAGCGGTAACACGTCCGTTCATCGTTTCCTCCACTCCCGAAGTGGCTATTCACCGCTTCTCAAATTGTCGTATGCGTTTTCCCCATGCTTTCGGTAGATGGTCATCGATAATGCAGTACGCGTACCGTTCACACGACGTAGGTCGGTGGTGGGGAAATATCGTCCTCAAGAATCTTGGCGGTATTCAGGCTCCTCCGCTTTGGATTTGTGAAAGACATTGGCCAGCCTTTGCGGGAGTAACGGCGGGTAGGCGGCAGTTGAACGATACGCTTGAGGGTGTTTTCATCGGAGTCGTCAGGCGGGTGGCTAGTAGCGGAGGTTCGGAACTTCAGGAGTTTTCGCCGTGTCGTCGGGTGTGGATCGCGAATGCCACCTCATGCCTCAATGGAATGCCGAGGCCGAGATGCTCGAGCACTGTGCAATGCGCGTGATAACAAGGAGTAGATACGGCCACGGATATCGTGTTTGTAGAGGACGCCGTGTAGTCGGTGCGAACATCTGAGATATTTAGTCAGCACTTCCAACACAAGAGGTGGAGACTACCTTCTCGGGAAGATACCAGATTATTGTTCGGTGTGCAGATATCTAGACAATAGACTGACAAGACCCATGTTGCTGAAATTGAAAGAACGCAGATCGTCATCCCGGAATCGTAGCGCAGCTAGATGGACAATCTCGAAGGGTTCGTAACGATCCGAATAGTCAGGCAGGAAGCAACTAAGAGAATCATGATGCAGTATATCTGGTGAAACGGTGTGATGTGCTCGTCGCTCTTGCTGCCTATATATGCACATCAGCCGGTGCCAAGCTCCGGCCGAAATCTCGCAACGTACGATGAAAACCATCTGAAAAGCCGATAGTCCTGCACCTGTCATGCAACCCGACAAGGGGTAGCGAAACAAAGTGCGACGACGACGCAACCCTTACCACCACACCAAAAAGTGACAGATATGCGGCACAGATTGAGTTTCGGGAACGATCGGGTAGCTTCGAACATGCTTCGCGACCAATAATACCGCTCCGTGTTCCGGTCTCGTAAGTTTGCGACCGTTCAGCCCGCGGGCAATTTTCTGTATGTCACATGTTGCCTCGCTGCTCTATCGCGATTCCACCGGTCTTCGGGGCTTTGATCGTGTGTCAAACCCCTGCGTTTTCGCTAAGACCAGAAGCGGCAGGTGGGGCGTATTTTAGTTACCCCGCATTTTCGCACACACCACCTCCCGCTTCACATGTGAACGTCATCGACCCCGTATCTATGATTCCTGTTGCCGAGCGGGAAAAGTATGCACCCCTGCATAGTGCATACCTTATCATTGAAATTTTTCATCCGAGGTTAACGATCCTTAGTACGCACTAACACCAACGGCTAGGTATACTCCGATACTTATACATACGGTTCATACGTCCGCCTAATCAAGTCGCTTGCGTTTCCTGACGTCTGTGAGCGATTTTAATGATAATATTCCATCTGTGACTAGTTAGGTGCGATTGTGATGTAAGAGTTATTGTCTGCAGCGCCAGGATGGGAGAACTATCTTGACTCGGGCAATAATCATCAGGGCACAGAGTTTGTTATTATCAATTAGTTGTTTGTAAATTCTCCTAGGAAACCTTAATTGACCCGATCTTCAACCCGGTTGTGGATGTGTGGGTTTCGGGTCGGTTGTTGCCGGGCGCTAAGGCCACCCGAAGCCAAGACCGTTCGTGGCCGAATGACAGGGTCCTTTACGGCCGACACCGAAGTCTGAAATTTCGTGGAGTAATTTGCGATTCTCCCTTCCTGCAGGAAGCACCCTATCGTGTCCCGGATGTGCCAAGCTCTAGGATGCAGTGACTAATCTGGATGCTCACCGCCATGTAGCAGAGGGCGGGTGTGCAGACACTTATACTTCGCGTAAGCACCAAATGCACGGTGATGTGCTCAAGTTCGGTAACGTAGGCCAGTAGAACTACAGTAATCACCGACCAACAGGTGACTTATGCCGATGCACGGTATTTGTGTTAACCGGAGCTAAAGGTCTCAACAGTCCGTAGCGATTACAGTTTTTCAGGACCCAACATTGCTGTCCAGCCGCGGGCATAGTTTCAGTGGACTGATCCCTGTTGCCCTAGGTCTCCGTACAGCTACCGATGCTGGATTGAGGGATAGCGGATGTCGGCATCGGTGGTGGTGCTGGTGAAGCTAGTTGTTGGACTTAAACATTAGCGGTAGTGAGTGATATAATGCCGGTGGTGACCTTAAAGCTAACCATGTGACCGTGAATCTAGTTACGGTGCTCTTGAAACTTGGGCTAATGAGCTTAAATAGGAAATGTAGTTGAACAAACCATGATTTCCACCGCTTCCCAAGTCCAATGCTGTATGTCATAAGTCATGACGTCGTAGAGACTACAAGGCCATTTAAATATATAGTCCAAAAACTATTTGCCTTGATCTTAAACAGTCCAGAATGCTGTGCCCCGGAAATCATCGCCCAACCTGAGGGGGGCCGAGGTATGGAGAGCAGCACGATACGCGAACCCTCGGGCAGGCATGACCGTGGAGGCCTTAACAGACAGGGAAGGCAAGCAAGCAAACACATCACTGGAGAAGGAGGAGATGCTGAGGCGCGAGTCCTTTCCTCCGAATGACGATGACCAGTACTACGCACTACCTGCCGCAGGGAGTGCACACACACGCGTCACAGAGCAAGCAGTTGAACGAGCCCTATTTTCTCAATCGGTGAAAAAAGCACCGGGGCCGGACAAGCTATCTTTCGGCGCCATACGGCTGCACTGGACGTGGGACAAAGAGAGCATTGTGAGGCTGACAAAGGCGGCCATTCGCACGGGAGGACACCCATCGGTGTGGAAGCGGGCTAGCGGCGTGGTGATTCGCAAGCCTGGCTAAGACGACCACACGCAGCTGAAGGCCTATCGCTCCATATCGCTGTTGAGCTGCATGGGAAAAGAGGTTGAAAAAGTAGTCGCTGAGCTGCTGTCAGATGAGGCAGAAAGGAGAGGACTACTGAGCAACAGACAATTCGGAAGCAGAAGAGGGCAGTCAGCCATCGATGCAGGGGCCATCATGGTTGACAAAGCTCATGCAGCCTGGAGAGACGGCCACATAGCAGGTGTGCTTCTCATGGACATTAAAGCAGCCTTCCCAAGCGTGGCAAAAGGAAGACTAGTCAACTTAATGAAAGTCAGGCAAATGGATGGAGACCTCATACAATGGACGGAGAGCTTTCTCTCGGAAAGAACAGTGGAGATGGTAATCGAAGGCAATGCCATGGAAAGACGCCCAGTTGAAGCAGTGGTCCCGCAGGGCTCACCTGTGTCACCGATCCTCATTGCGATCTACACCTCAGGACTGATCAAATGGGTCGAAGAGTATGCGTCAGCCGAAGGATTGTCTTTTGTCGACGATCTCGGCTGGGTGGCTACTGGAAGCGATGTCAACCAGGTCGTCACGATATTTGAGCGATGCGCAGCGAAGAGCATAGAGTGGGCAAGCAGATGAGGGCTTCAGTTCGACACCGCAAACACGAAGGCAGCACTATTCACACCCAGATGAGGCCACAAGAAACACCTCCGGACAAAACTGACAGCAAAGATAAGGGTCAGAGACTTTTTCATAAGGTTCGACAGACAGGCGACACGCTGGCTCGGCGTCTGGATGGACACGCACCTGACGTTCAAGGAGCACCATACCCAATGCATGATGAAAGCCAGGGCAGCAGAAGCTAGACTCAGAAGCCTCACAACGACGTACGGGGTAGTATCAGAGGGTGTCAGGGCCTTCCAAGTGGCATGCGTCCAAGTTGTCTCAGTGTACGGGAGCGAGCTGTGGTGGGATCCCAACGAAGCAGGCAGACGACACGATTTCCAACTTCTCCTCAATCGACAAGCCAGATCTATCCTGGGCGCGCTACCCACGACCCCACGAGGAGCGTTAATGAGAGACTCTGGGCTTACACCCGCGCCCGTAATCTTAGAATCCAGACAGCAGTGCTTTGTGGCGAGGCTAGCAAACACGTGCAGCAACATGCAAAGAAAACTACACCAAAACCCCTCTTCCGGGGCGCGGGTATGCAGACCAGTGAAGAAAGAGCACGATCACCGCCAGAGAACTGAAGGCATGAGCTGGCCGCCCCCGGGCGAAGAGTCAGTGGTCAGAACCGTCTTACTGGACGATGCCTCCGCAGCTAAGAGAGCCGCGCAGCGATGGGCAAGAGAGAAAGAGGCCAAAGTAGGAGTGGGAGTCTGGATGTGGGGGACAGAGGGATCGCGCTCAGATGACGGCCGAGTGGGAGCCGCGGCAGTATGCAAGCACAGAGATGAGTGGGGCTACCGCCGCAGCTGTCTGGGCACTGGACCAACCGAGGTCTTTGACGCCGAACTGTGCGCGATCGGACTCGCGCTCGAGGAGACGATTGAGAAGAGAGAAATACTGCAAAGAAACAGGGTGAACATGGTGGCGGTCTGTAGCGATTCACGAGCCGGCATTCGGCGGGCGGCACATCTGGGGCCAGGCCCCAGACAGCGGCTCTCAAGACGGATCAATCGAAAGGCGCAGGCTCTCCTCGCCCACGGCATCAAAACGGATATTCACTGGGTTCCTGGACACTCTGGTATTCCCGGGAATGTAGAAGCAGACCGCCAGGCAAACGTAGCCCGCGAGGCAAGGGGGGACACAGTGACAGAGCGGCCATATACCTTTGCCGTGAATACGGCCAGACGGAATTCCGAAAGAAGGTCAGCAGCCAAAGCGAAGTGGGAAGCCGACAAGTGCGGCCAGCACTTTGGCTACAGACTCAAGGGCAAGGCGGGGACCAAGAGACCTATCCCAATGACAAGGGTGAAATCGCTGGCCGCCAGGTTCTACAAACTAAAGTCTGGGTATGCACCCACTGGAGTCTACCTAAAACGGTTCGGCCATCGTCAGGACGACAAATGCTGGTGGTGCGGCGGTGGAGGCAGGACGGCGGCCCAGAGGCGTGAACAGCTGTTCCGCCACTGCAGCCGGTGGAGAGACCAGCAGAAAATGCTATGGAAGGCGGTGGGCAAGGCGACGGGCTGGAAAGCGGGCAGATGCCGACACGTGCAGGTCTCTGAGCTGTTTTCTAGCGACGAGTGTGATCAAGCGGTGATGGACTTCCTGGCGGCTACAGAACTCGGGAAGTTCCTGCCCAAATGAATGAAGGGAGGGATGGAGCAGGCACAGAGGCTGACTCACGTGTGGGGAGCAGCGGCAGCGGGCAGAGATCTCTGCGTTTTCCTTTCTTTTCCTGTCTTTTCCTTTCTGTTCTGGTCTGTCTTTAAGCTTTCATTTGTCAGTGGGGATGAAGGGTAGCGGGGGGGGAGCTCCGCCATCTAGCCGGCTAGCATGGAGGCGCAGGGGATATCAGGTCCTGTCATACTCTAATTAGAGTGCATACAGTATGAATAAAATAAACAAAATCATCGCCCAGTCGATCCGGCGCAGAGTGTTTCCCGGACGGATGGACTATTGGGATACCTGATGTTGACAAACTCGGGCATCTTTAAATGCGGAGGAATGTTATCACAGCGTGCTCTTTTAGATGGGGGGTTAATTCGCATGCGAAAATATAAGCTCGGCAATCATAGTACAAGCTATTGATCTAGATTATGGATATTTCTACCGGGACACAAGCCTAAGCGAAATGTACATTGCCTCGCCTCCACTTTTATGGATTTAAATGAAAATTAACGAGATCCAGTCCGGGTGTTGAACATCGCATTTTCATTTGCACTGTCGCTCACACAAAGTTATTTGACTTCAATCCAGTTAACTTCATGCCCGACAATGGTATTGCTGGTGGCCAAAAGTATGCGTGTTGTGTAACCATGCCTGACACCTACTTTCGAATTATTTCTCTTGCTCCACTAAATAAACACATCCACCTGTTGGACCAAATCCGGGAGCGTAGGGAAGCGTATAACAAGTTATGGGAGCAGCTGCCAAATCGGTGATGAAGATACTGAATTGTATAGTGTTACCAGATATGTCGCGTCGACATGAGTTCGAACGATGACTAAAAATGTTAACTACAAACCGGCAGCCACATCATTGATGCTTGGCATACCACATAGTGATACGCGTTCTTCCAATCAGTCCAACACCACCATCACCTTCCCACAAGTCAAAGTGCTTGGAAATTTGTTACTAATTATAAGCTTGACTTATGCTCAATCTTATCCACAATGCAGCTACAACTGCAGTCAAAAAAAGACAAGCAAAAAAACATTACACAAAATGATCTTGGTTGGACAATAAAGAGCTACATTTTTTTCCTGCAGTATCAGCCTCAAATTGAATTGAATTGTTAAATATTGGTAAGGTGAACATTTCTGTATCTTGCAGAGCACTAAAAACACGCACACTTTTGGCCACCGGCAATATCCAAAATTTTCGACTTTCCTGGGTGCGCTTGACTTCCAGCCGCAATTAACTCCAGCTTCCGGGTGCTTGTGACTGCATGATCCCAAGTGCACTCGGTTCCATGCTCCCAGATGCCTTGACTTCACGCTCCCAGATATTCTCGATTCCGTGCTTTCGGGGGTGTTCCCGTTCCAAAAACGCAAAATTGGCTGTCACCCAAGAACGGCACAACAGACTCGTAACCCCAGAGGGCGACCATTTAGGGCGCATTGAGTAGATCATTTATGTCTACAAACTGTATAATCGGACCACGAATGATGGGGTGGACAGTTAGTGGTGTACAGTTATACCAGGAGGGATTTCATCAACTCCATCATTCACCCATGCCAACCCCATGAGTATTCTTCTGATTTAGACGCTTGTTTGACGTTAAATAATCTACTCCATGCGCACTAAATAGCTGCCTTCATAGATCATATATCTGCTTAGCTGTTCTCAAGCGGTAGCCTAAGTTTTTTTATACCAGGCTAGAAACACTCATCCTTGAGAACGTAAATTTTAGTGTAGCTAGCATCTGTTGGCAGAAATACTGGGCTTTTGCCCAAGATCATCGACAGGTATCATGTGATTGTTTGGCTACTACATGGGTTGCTATTTTTAATATAGTTCTCTTGACGTCGTGTCATTTAGTTATCTCCTTTTCTCTTCTCTTCAGAACTTAGAAGATAGACGAGTTTTCTACGCCCACTGCAATACGCGCGTATTAATAGCATTAAGGCTGACAAAGAGCATAGAATCAAGTGCACTTAAGAGTGTAAAATTCAGTGTTCCGAAGCGGTCAGTCCGGTCAGATCTGAGCATGATCTGTGCCGGTCTGTGCCAAGGCCGGCCACGAAATTTTTGACCCAGGCCGGCCGCCAATCTGGCAGATTTGATCTGACCGGACTGCAGATATCTGGCGGCCGATGGTGCTACTAGATAATACAAAACATTGTGGTGCAAAATCTTTAAAAAATAAAAGAAACTCGTTACAAATATTGTTAACCATCAATGTCCTCCACCACTATTTCTCTAACCAAACACAGGCAGTGTTCGAAACGGGCCAGGCCGGGCCGGCCCTGACATCGTTAGGCCCAGCCTTCGGGCTTTGGACAAAGCCTGGCCGGCCGTCCTTAGCGCGGGCTTTTCTGGAAGAAGCCTGAGCCAGCCTGCAAGCCCCAGTGGGCTGAGTGAGTGGTCGTGATCGTGGCAATTTCACGTGATCCCAATAAGCGAGCCAATCATCTTGCTTGCGTCCATGTCTTGGCTGGACGCAAGCAAACTGATTGGTCGAGGCGCAAGCCGATTGCCACTTTATGAGTTCTTCTGCACCATAGCGATACTTTTACCACTCATTTCACCTTTGCACCACTTATGCTAAAAAAAGCTTCGTCGGACACCTAACCCCAAAAAACCCCACACGGCCCGGGGGCTCTGATAAAGCCGCAGGGCGTTTAATTAAAATGCCCGGGCTTTGTGGGCTTTCAGATTACCGGCCCGGCCCGGCCGCCTCAAAGCTGGCCTGAAAGCCCTCGGGCTGGCCCGGCCCGTTTCGAACACTGAACACAGCCACTTCTTATGCTCAAATATGCACTTGCCGCTTCTCCAATGCCTTGAGCAGTTCAGCACCTCACGGACCTCATTAACTTGAGCCAGACCTGCACGCTCCCATGATTTCAAACACTCCACCGCTGCGAAAACAGTATCTGCTAAATCTAAAGATTTATGTAGGCTTCTGCAGATTTATGCAGGCTTCTGCAGGCCACATAATAACATACCCAAATCTGTAGATATCTGCAGGTCGGTGGCGGCCGTAATTTGGGTGGCCTGTATCTGACCGGTCTACGGATCTGCAGTCCGGCCGGCGGCCGGCCTGACCGCTTCGGAACACTGGTAAAATTGAGGACACCTAGAATCAAACGTAGAATTGATTAATTATAGCCAGGTGCCAACTATACTGGTCGATTTTGGAGGGGGTTGGAGTCGGGGGAAAAACAATCAACGGAACCTCCTCCGGTTTTGCTTTTGTTGCTGCTGCTGGTGCGTGTCCACAAGTCGAGGGAACTCCTAAACAATTGAGTCCTTTGCAATCACACGGTTCCTCCGGGTCACAGTTAGTAAACCAACCAAAATGTAATCCTAATTACTTGGTCCAATGTTGTGCGAACATGGGATTGTTAACCCTAATTCCGCCTCCTTCTCTGTTGGCACGGGATTTGGCCCGATGGCTTGTGTGGCGTTCGGGGGTTTACAGCCCCCCGACGGCCTAAGGCTGCGGGCATGAGGCCGGTGGCTGCGGCCCCCATGGGCCGCCACCAGCCCCCATGCCGAGGAGTAGGGCTAGCCCCGGCAGTGATGCTCGGCATTGGTCTCCGGATGTGATACTCGGCTTCGCTGAGTATGCCCTCTTCTTTCCCATATATATTTGCCTGTCTTTCTCTCTCTTTGCTCTTTAGACAATCACTTTTGTACGATAGTCAATTCAATATCTCTATTCGTACTCGATTGATCTCAACATTCTCTGGTGGCTTCCGTCCAATATACATTCCAAGGTGATGGAACATCAGACTGCTCCCTCAACTCCTGTTCAAGTGGTTCTTCGGGTTCCGCAAGAATAGAGTCGATACTCTCAAATGGGTTCAAAGGTTCGGGTTCGGAGATCAATCACGGTACTCTGGCAAGATCAAACCAATTCATTTGTTAATTGCAATTGTAATCGTACTTAGGCATCCACGTAGGGAGAGCAGTGTGGGTAGTGATCGATATCAAATCCGGTAAGCTTTAACAGCTGATCTATGCAATCGTCGCAAAACAGAATCCCGTGACGGGATGGTGCCAGGTCAACCCAACATGAAACAGAGCAAGGTGCAGACCAATAATTACAACCAGACAATGGGTATAGGAACATTTGATATCGGATACGTATTGGTAGGACTCAGTCTAGTGTAATGGGCAGGATCGGATGTAAGCAATATCGTTAACAGAAATGTAATCCAGTTCAAACTTAAACTTGGAGTTTATATTGAGAAACAAGACAAGAGGGTCGAGGTTATTGCCAAAGTCGTCCATTACTTTGCTATACAAGAGAATGAGAAAAGTGAGAAGAAAAGGGAATCCTCCAACACCAAACAACAACTCATTGAATACAATTGATCCATCACTCTCGAATCGTCTTTTGAACACCAATGTACCATCCCACTCTTTGCCCATGATCTTACACACTACTAATAAAACTCTTATCAATACAACCATGCCACATCGCCCGACGTCACAACACCTCACACCACTTCCTTATCATACTACATAATCCCACCACCACAATGCAAACATCTCATGCTATCACTGCATCCCATGAAATCACCAACTTCCCAATACCCCTGCTAGCACTCGTCCATCAACACCTCTGCCATCACTGGGAACCTTGTGCCACGACAGGCAGCGGCTTTGTGATCACCAGTATTCTCAACCAGTATGATGGTTTCGGAACTCTCAGGTCAGTCACCTTCTACTCTCAAAACTACTCCCCTGGTCAGCAGAACTATGTCAATCATGATCGGGAGCTCTTGGACATTGTGGAGACTATGATGCAATGGTAGCACTATCTCGAGGGCGTAAATCATAAGATCTTCATACAATGGGACCACAAGAACCTCCAGTACCTCCAATCGTCAGAAGTGCTCTCCCAGTAGTAGGCCAGATGGGGATAGATTCTCTCTTCATACGACTGTATTATTGAACATCTCAAAGGCAAAAAGTTCCCAGCGGATGTACTTTGGAGAAGACCCGACTATGATATCGGCAATGAGAGACCACCGGCACGGCCTCTGGCCACCTTAGCAGTGACCACCTTCACCGGGTCATTTGGTGACCTACTGGATATCAAGGCAGCCTAGGAAAACGACCTATTAGTAACAAAAATATGACCAATCTTGATCGATGTTCCAATCGCAGATGTGTCAATTGAGATCAATTGACGGAGCTCTGAACTATTAGAAAAGGATATGTGTGCCTGCGGCACTCCACAATATAGTAACCAGCGTTTCCCACGACCATACCGAATCCAGTTACTTCGGAGCCCTGAAGACTGCCGAGCTTGTATAACTGGATGTTTCCTGGTCTGTGATGGAGTGAGAGATATGGAAGCATGTTTCCAGCTGTGAATTGTGCCAATAAATCAAGGCACTGCATCACACATGCTATAGACTGAACATCCCTCCATCATAGCCTTCTCGCCCTTGGGAGGGACTCACCCTGGATTGCGTGACCAACTTGACAGAGTCAAACGCATCGACATACACCGGGATCTTGGTAATGGTCGACCGTTTGACAAAAATCGTGTCCTACCCCTCATTCAGAGACGACATTGACTGCCAAGTGCTAGCGCAAATGTGTTTCAAACATGTGATCTGCAAATGTAGTGTTCCAGACAATATTACCCCCAATCACGAAAAAGAGTTCACCAGTTGCTTTTGGGATTAAGTTTACTCCCAGCTGAGTATCAGTCACCAACTCTCGATTGCCGTTCACGCGCTGACGGATGGTCAGACCCAGCGGCCGAACCAAATGATTAAGCAGTATCTACAAGCCTTTTGCAACTACGAGGAGGATAACTGGGTCTAACTATTACCACTGGCAGAATTTGCGATGAATAACTCAGTTCACCAGTTCACGCTGATCATACTACTCTGGGCGAACAGCAACTACCATCCTACAATGTATTCTAACTCGCCCAAGGCTCCCAGGTTCAGATTACATCAGCAAAAGTGCAAATTGACTATAGGCTGCGCCACGTGTATATGCACACACGCGCAGCTCATAGAAAGCTTCCCGTGAACCCCGGCATAATGCGCTGCCTATCGTCATCTAAAGTCGATTGATAGCGAAGTGTACATGGGCCTATGGACCTATGTACGGTTGGCGGCCAGAGATTGTCCTATACCTGTCATTACTGCCTGGAGTCTTTACTGTTATACCAGTCACACTATCACTGCTAGTCCACTTTACAGCCTGCTGGCACTTGAGAGCCTGATTGAAAGCCTGCTTTAAAGCCTGCTCAAGAGAGCCATACTTGACGACGCAGTACTTCAGGAGGAGTAGAGTTTACCAGCGGAAGCTTTTCGCCTTATGAAAACTCTGAGTTTTGTGAAAGCTTTGGCCAATAGAAGGCTATAAGTATGTTAAAGCTTTGACGTTGACGTTGATGTAGCCAACCTACTTGACTAAGTGCTATCGGTACCATACTGTCACCATCACCATCACCATCACTATTAACATCAGCTTCATGAACATCAGCCCCGGACTGAATGCTCACACATATGCCCAAAATCGACAGAAAACTGGCTGTAGATTCCGCTGAGAAACCTCAGTCGAAGACCTACTCTCCCCGAGATCCAATCATCTACCATTCCTGCAGAATCTAGGGCTGTAATTATCAACACCATGACCTTGAGGCATCGTGAGATCTTGTCATGGTGGCTGCACTAAAGATAGGGTTCAGACTACCATATCGACCGACACCATGATTTCGGCCAACATACGCCGCCTGCCACCTGCCCCACGCCACATGCCACACGCAGCCCGCCGCCTGCCAAATACTGCCCGCCATACAACACTAGCCTCGCGCCTCCCGGACCCTGGCGTCTGCAACTCAGCATGTCTCTGGATCGAGCATGCAGGAGCATACATGGGAGCATATAGTCAAGTGAGATTGGGAGTGTCTGCCCTCTTGAGAGTGTACTTGGGAGCCTAGAGCCAAGTAAGCTGAGAGTGTACCATCGAGTGCAATTGCGATTGTACTTGAGAGCGTGCTCGGAAGTGTACTTCAGAGCGACTTGGAGGTTTACTTTGGAGTTTCTTGAGAGCTTACTTGGGAGTGTACAGTCAAGCAGGGTAGGAGTGTGTCATCAAGTGCAATTGGGAGTGGACTTGGGAGCATGCTTGGAAGTGTACTTGAGAGCGATTCGGAGGTGTACTTGGCAGTGTCTTGAGAGCTGACTTGGGAGCGTACAGTCAAGCAGGCTGGGAGTGTGCCATCGAGTGCAATTGGAAGCGTCCTTGAGAGCATGCCCGGGAGTGTACTTCAGAATGTACTCTGAGGTGTACTTGGGAATGTACTGGGAGTGTACTTGGGAATGTACTTGGAGTATACTTGGAAGCGTCTTGAGAGCTTACTTGTGAGTGTAAGTAAGCAGGCTGGGAGTGTGCCATCAAGAGCAATTGGTAGCGTACAGTGGAGCAGGCTGGGAGTGTGCAATCCAGTGCAATCAGGAGTGTACTTCAGAGCATACTTTGGAGTGTGCAATAAACTGCATCTGGCGGCTTGCTGTCAAGTTTGTTGTATGCAGTGTGATGTATAGTATCCAGTGCGATGTATAGTATCCAGCACACAAAATCGCATGCGTATCATAGTAATCTAGTCAACTCGTAGGTCCATAGGACCTCATAGTGCCCCACGTCACATCTGCTATGAATTACTGTCCCAAAACCAGGTTCTCTATGAGTTACACATCACATATGGTCATTTATCCCGGTGTACAGGTGGTGGCAGATGTGTGGATGACAGGCATGGAAGAGACTGACTGAATTCTCTGGGAAAGCATACTCGAGGCTCTATCGTGGCAATCAAAGTATGCCTGCGGGAAAGACAATGCTTTTGAGATTAGAGTCAAAGTCTGGCTTTCGACCAGAAACTTGCTACCATCTAGAACTTCAAAGCAGCTCGATTACAAGCGCACTGGACCGTATACGGTAAGTAATATCATCAATTAGAATGCTTACACAGTCAACTTGCCAAGCACAATGCACAATCACAACATTTTCCAAGTGTCACTTCTTGATCGTCATTCACCGCTGGTCATGGGCAACGCATCCCCATAACCACATCCTGTGATAGTCGAAGAAACGCAGGAAAGGAAAGTCAACTGCATACTTAACTGATGGTGGCACTATTGGAAACTGCATTACCTCATCCAATGGACCGACTATAATCATTTACGCACGCACTGGAAACCAGCGGAGCCCGATGATAATGACAGAGATCAAGTTGATGAGTTTCACAGTTAGCATCCCGATCGGCCACGGAAGTAGAGGTTCGGAGGTCGGGAGTGGACCTATGGAGGATACAGAAGCAGTTTGGATATTTCATTTATACTCATGGTGCTTCATTCTCTTGTCTTCTGATTGGATTTCAACCTTGTCAAAATGTCATCGGCATGTGTTCTACCACCTCCGGATATCAGCCAATGGGAGGTGGAGTTTCTACGTGCATCAGATCCAACAAGAGCCTACCATACAGTGGCAATTGGTTGTGGGACTTTCAGGCTTGTACGCTGTCATACACGGATAAATGTGTACCACTCTTGTACTGCCGGATGCAGCTCAGAAGGTTTAATCCCAAGGAGGGGGATAATGTAATGGCGAAGTCCAGCCGATTGTTGAAAAGTGGCACATAACCAAGGCTGGGTAAGCATGAATCACATAGTTATCGCCAACTTCATGGCACTTAGATCTGTATTGAAACTCTTACCACTTACTTCTCCATAAATACCAGCTCGCTCGCGTGTGCAACTGTACCACTGATACTATACGTCTACAGCCAAGTGCAGGCGTATGTTCCTTTACACTTGAATAACTTAGACAGAGTTCCTATTTCAACAACCACAAGTCTAAATCTGCCAAGACTGATATCAATTAACAGCTGGCATACCATATATCCTCTGATAGTATTACCACTGAATTCCATTTACAATTCATGATAAACAGGGGTTAGAAGAAGGGCAAAAATCTGCCGGCTTCATGGACTCTCACTCACATTCTCATGTTACTCAAAATTGGACTGTTTGACTTGATTTTTAGATTGACATGTAAGCCTTGGAGTTGTCTATTATACTGCTATCTCCGATATTCTCTCCATTGTGTGGTTGTTGAGCAATTTGCAATTTTGAAAAATTCCGGGATTTGCAAGGTATCCTGCTAGCAGCTTGATAGGTGTAGGCGCTGGGCGTGCCCACGCCCCTTATAAGGCGCCTGGGCTGTATGCATGAGGTGCCGCGCTGAATTTCACAACGCTTGGCTCCTAGCTATAATTGGTATTGACTATCCCCAACTACAACTTCCGGGAAGGGAGTTCTCAGACAAGGGGACGACCGGTGTTAGATTCTATGGCGAAGACGAAGTCTGTTGAGTTATATCTAAGGGTAGAGTATATGCTTTTATAAATAAATATGGAGAGTCTATAGATCCTGCGGAGATGATGAAGTGGCTATGGCGGAGTGGCGGGTGGCGAGTGAGTAATCGTGCATTTGTCTACGTGTATGAGTCTACTCCGTGACTCAATATATCAACGACCTCCTTCCAGATGTTTCAGTAACAACCGGGCCCGCATATAAGCCGAGTATGTTACGATAAGGGTTGAACCATGTGCATAGACTATGGTACTGAGAAGAGAGAAGGAGAGAAGGAGAAAGACTTCAAATATATAGTACAAGAGAGTGGCGACTGTTACGTGGCCTTTTTCTGCCACTGGATATGCAGCAGAGTGATGTACTCATGATGCGAGTGACAACTTGGTGATTTTGCGGCAACCTATACATCGCGTGATAGAACTCACCAAGTGGTCTGAGACGTTGGCTATGGTGCAGAGTGGCTGGTACCTGCTTTGATTGTTTAAATAAGTCATTTTGGGAGGGAAAACTCGGGGTAATACAGCGGCAACCTCTGGTAGGGCATTACGCTTCGGGCCCTAGGTATACCTGCTCATGTCCGGCCCTGGACTTGGTTTCAGGGCCCGAGAAGACTAGCAGCCACCCGGACAATTAGCAACATAGAGTAGACGAAGGCGAGTGGGTGGATGAGTGTGGGTAGGTGATGAGAGAGCAGAATTGAAAACTCTCAAAGCGCAGGTTTCAGATAATAACAGTTGAAATAAAGCATAACGGTAATAGGAAGTTAGTGGTTTAGTGCGGTGTAAAATCGCCGACTTCCATTTTGGGAAAGGTGGACCCGCACAATCTGAGAGCACGGGGCATTACTGGCGCCCCAGCAGATAGTATAGCATTCAAATTTGGTCAAAATTAGGTTTGCACAGCGCTGCGCACAAAAATGTTAAATAATTTGGACTTTTAAGCTGAAAACTATACGAGTTTCGGCATTGAGCACAGCGCTGTGCATGTGTAAACTTGTACCGCACCACCGTACACAATATCCAGCTGCGCACAACTCCATGCTTTCAGCTGCACACAACTGCATACTCCCATCTGCATTTGGCTCTAGCTTCCTGGCGCGCTCGACTTATATGCTCCCATCTGCACTCAAATCCATATTTCCGGGCGCACTTTACCTCTGGTTGATGTGCCTGATTATCAGGATCAGAGGACCCCCTTGCTCGAGTGTCCCTGGTGTCCAAGGAGGATCAGGAAAGAATCCGAAGTCTGGTGGTGATCCAAAAGGATGATGTTGGGTTCGAAGAATTGAAGGAATAGTTCGCGAATAGCCAGAAAGTACTACTGCGAGTGGCAGAGTACTCGAAACCAGCAACGGCGGTGTAGGAGGTGTGCGATCACCCGGCACAAGTGATCCAGCTACAGAAGGAAATCACAGACCTCAAGACCAGGGATTTCCTCCCTCCCAGCTGAGACCATACCAGTTTGGAATCCAAGATACAAGAGTTGGAAACGCAGCTGGACCATGCCCAACAACACCCAACAACCGACCGGACCCTGGAAGAAATTCAGGGAGAACTGGTGGATATGACAAGAGACGCACGAGAATCTCGAGAGAAGGTCAGCAATCTCTAGAATCACTTGGCCAACGCGTTGAGGTTGGCAGCTAGAGCGGGTCCGGCAGCTTCCCAGAGCTCGGAATACAACGACCAGAAGTTTCCTAACTCCCCCGACATTTCACGGTCAGATCGAACTCAGATGAGAGGCTGAATTGTACAACCTCAGATGGTCATTCGACACAAACCTGGGCGCTTCCCTGATGAACAATCAAAGATGTGGCCTTCAACCTCTTGAGAGGAATCGCCTTAGGACAGATATTGCCCCATGTCCGCGCAGAGGGAACGATATGGCTGCAAGACCAATCAGCTGTTATTCAACTCCAGGAAGCAGCGTTTGGGGACTCTGAGCGAGTAGCAACTGTGAAATGGAAAATCTGCAAGGTTAAACAAACGAACCGAGAGTTCTCTTAATACAATACTGAGTTTGAAGTCATTGCCAGTGACCATAAGTGGAATCCATCAGCCCTTCAGAATACTCAGAGAATGGGCCAATTGGAAGAAATACAGGATTCCATCCAGTATAATGATCAGCCGCATGAACTCCCTGCGTTTGTTGCAATGTGCCAGAAGTGGGATAACCAGATCCATCTACAAAGGGTAGAGAGAGCGGTAGGATAACAAGGGCAGACAGATTTCGCCTCTTCCCCCAACCCCCATAACCCCCGAAGGTTTCATCTACGACCCTGGCAGACACAGTAGCCGGATTTACAGGACCAGTGCCAATGGATTTGAGCACCAGAAGGATGACGATTTCGGCAGAAGAGAGAGTGAAGATGTTTCCAGACAGATCATGTCTGTATTGTTGGATGGTTTAATGATAGAGTGGCAGAATGGGTGGCAAGAAAGAAGACACAGACATTTCGGGTGACAGGAGCAAAGGTGAATGCCAGAGAGACAGTGGAGTCGTCTGAAGTGTAGGGAAAACAATTGGTCAGTCAAAGAATAATGGCTAGTTTTTTTTTTTTTTTGTTTTATTCACATTGTATTCACTCTATTTAGAGTATGACAAAATCCATTTTGCCCAAATACTCCATGGTGTGACCCCGACGTGTCTGCCAAGCCCTCCTCGCGGTCAACTGTACCATCCGTTTCTCCTGCGCCCCATAACCTCTCAAATTAATCGGCCCCCCTTCGTATAGTATAACCTGCACATCCCGTCATCTGACAGCAACGACTCAAAAAATCCTCACTGATGTTCAGTCCAGGGTCTCTTTGATGTTATCGCAGTTGAATACCCCAACCGCCAAAGCAGAGTAAGGCAGGACACTTGGAGGTCCGGAAGTGAAACTCCCTAGGTCATACATACTCACCGGGCTGACCATCTTCAGGCTTGACTGGAACGGGGAGGAGGAGAGTGATATTATCTTAAGGCCACTTCGTGTACTTCGTCCCAGTGAGGCCTGGGAAGCAGGTCTTGATTCCATCTGAGTCGGTTCGAAGAGCTTGCACAGAGTGTGTATCTCAGCACTCACATTTCGTGGGGTATTTTAGGCAGCCACTCGAGGGAACTTCACTGCTACTGCACTGATATGACATTTCCAGTCCTCATGTACTGGTATATCCACAGGCACATTGTAGGCTTTAATTACTGCGGTAAAATGTCGAATGGCGAGTCGCTGGGTAGACTACCGGTCGATGTCGATGCTGAGTGGTTAAGCAAGCTGTAAAACGACAAGATACACTTGCAAAAGCAAGCGGACATAGACAACAGGTATGGAGTGAATCCAAAGTAAAACCCCGCTCCCCCCCAAAGAGGGGAAAGCTTGGCAAAACCAGGCATTGAGTGTGGTTGTCGAAGGTGTGTGTAATAATGGCTAGTTGATTGATGCAACACATTGTGTTTCAAATACTGTAAAATGTTTTGGAATTTCTTGGATTTCATTTAGCAAGGTGGATATTTTGGAAGGATTAATGGATGGGAAACACTTAGTTATAACCTGTATATTGACCAAAAAGACCAAGTGATATAGACACATGCATTGATAGACTGCTGGGCAACAGAAATTTCATATATGGATCAAGATTTTGCTCACCATCTGCAGATATCATTGAAGAAGTTGACAGAACAATGACAGGTCGAGGTAATCTATGGAAGATTCATTTTATCAGTGCATATTACTTATCTTGCCAAAGTACAAATGACAATTCTGGACCATATGGAGCAACTCCTGATATTTGTTACAAAACTCATGCATGGGTCTATTGTGCTGGGTATTCCCATATTATGACAATATGATATGGCAGTATGATTTTCATCAAATATGGTTTTGTTTGAAACACAATGTTGCAAGATAGATTGGTATGATCCTCCCTTCACATAGTGTGGGCAATGGTTCAGGGTCACCCGGCTGTAGTGTTAGGAACAGTTCTGGACCGTCACTTCGGGTCTGGGTCCGGGTTCAAACCAAACCTTTGCCAAATTGGCAGTCCAGGTTGTCAATAAACCCGAATAGTCCAGTCGGGTATGGTTCAATGGTAAACTCCCAACCAGTCCGAAATGGGCGGGTTGTGAGTGGGTCGCCTAGTCGGTTCATCGAAAGATTCAGATAAGGCTCTTGTATTTGCAGTTTGTCAATAGTATCTTATCAAAATCGGGTTTTCATCAACCAATAATGCGCTTTTGCATGTTGTGCAGTTTGCAATATTGATTAATTTGGTATCTCTGTTTCACATTTGATATACGGTATTTTGCCTATGAAGCCAGGCAATGATACAGTTATGCGCGGGAAGATCCGTGCGATGCCTTGATAACAAAACATGCAAGACCTAAACCTTTCTGACGCTTCCTTGATCCTCATGTTCAGGATGCGGCAGGGAGGATGTCGGTGTTGTTTTTGCCAGAAACGGCTGCCAATATCTGATAAATGGATGTCTGCAACCAATCGGAACTGAAATTACCCAAGGTGCAGCACTCAAAATTGTTGACGCTACGTTGACCCTCATTCTTAGACTGGGGCGGTGACAGTGTTGCAAAATCCTTCGGCTACAAAAGCTGCCGATATTCACAAGCTACTTCTCACCATTCGCACATAATATATCTCTAACTGCCACTCTCAGTCAAGCTAAATAATGAAGCTGGTGAACCATTGACGGATTCTGTTCCACTTTGTCTTTACACCTTTATTTGTCCTCGTTTCTATTGCATTGACCATCAGCAACACGTTTTGAGCCTGTCTCTTTGACTTCTGTGTTGGCCAAACCAATCTGGGATCATTTGGCGCGGCACTCATATCCTGCTGCTCTGGGCTTTCCGGATCCTCGATGCCAGTGTTGTGCGCTATATCTGATTCATCGTCTGCCGCCCAATAGTCTTCACTGTCATTTGGATTATCCAAGTCGCTATTCCAGTTTAGCCAATTTTCAGTGTGCGAAATGCTTTCACGAGCGCTATCCTCGTCATATTCGACAGGGTGACGGTTGATTCTCCGGATTCAGCAGATATTCCAAATTTGAGTTCGGCCTCAAGGGAGGTCCATTGCAGACAAAGCCGGTGGCAAAGGTGATCTTTCTAACGATTTAAATGCGGCCACACCATCAGGTTGAAAGACTGACCAGGGGGCTTGATGATCTCTTCCAGATCGGAAATGTATCCAACGGCTGTCATCTGCTTGCATTGAACACGAGTTACTTTCTGTGTAGCACGTAGATTCTGGCTGCCCAGCCGCATCTCCAAACGGTTGTGGACCTAGGGCATTCTGTGCAATGTTCTCTCTTCTGCCTCTTTCTTCATTTCTGAGTCGTTTTCTGTGTTCGTCGTATCCAATACTGGGTTATTGCCCGCCAATATCCCATTATTGACTGGAGCATACTGCCTTGCAACGACATTTTCGCGAAGGCTCTCGCCTGTGGTTTTTGACTGCCTCCAGCGAATTACATCTCGCCCAAGGGAACAACTGGCCTCCACTCCGACACCATGTGGTATGGTAGAGAATATGTCGCGTGCCACATTTGAGAAATCGGTGTACTTGGAGTGAGGTTCCTCTTGTTGGTGTCACCAGTCAGTTATGTCCGGTATCGAAAATGTATAGCTAATCTCCATCGGGTCTGAGTGGTAGTCATTGAGATTTGGATTAATTCGCCCCCAGTTGTTTGGTACTTCAGGCTCTGAATTCAAAGTGAGCCTGGCAGCGGTCAATCAGCGTGCTGCGTGATCACTTTGTCCAGGTGTCGTCTAGGCCACATTGTTAGGTGTTAAGAATCCTACATCCTCACTGGACAAATCATACGGATCAAAGGATGATTGACAGGATCCAGAAGCCGTTGCAGAGGGGACAAGATTGCTGCTCGGCAAGCTGTCGTGTTTATTGACCGGCTCACGTCGATGTTTGGCACAGTATTCATTCTCCACGTACTTCAGAAAGGCCTCTTGGTATTGGGTAGAATAGAATGTCTTGTCCTCCAGATTAATATCCATTCCTTTGTCCCACTTTCTAAACAATTGCAACTTCCCGAAAGGATCGAGGATATGTGCCGAAATGAAAAGCATGCCCACCGTTGAAGTCACTTCAGCGTAGAATGTGGAATGCTGCTGTCAAGCTGACTCCACAGCGAAGAACAAGTCTTCGTTCCATTGAGTCTTCTTCTTAGCCAAAGCTCGCATCACGCCATCCATCTGATTGAACATTTCATTGTACACTGTGATAATGCGATGCAATGTGACTGTATGTCTCTTCGACATCCACAGGGTCCAATATCGAAATGGCCTCAATACTTCCATGACCTACTTTACGATGGTCCATTCATATTGAATTGCGAAAAGTGGCTGGTAATCACAGTATGTGGGATTTTGAAGCCTCTCGCGTGTGAATTCCCATAACCGGTAGGCGCGCGTGAGCAACTCCAGTGTTGAGTTCCAACATGTCTTCACATCCATAATCAGAAGTACAGCAATGGGGACTTTGGCTTTTTGACAGTCAATGAGCTCATTTCGGTGACCAGGTGTCAGCGTAAACAATACAGCAAGCATTCTCTGCTATATGAAGGTCAGTTTCAGGACTTTCAAACTATCATAAAATACGTACTTTCTCAATAATCTTTGCTAAACCTGTTCTCATGGCCGACAACTTGTTGATTCTAGCATTGCCCTCTTTTCGAAGTCTTTGACTCTTCCCAATGACTATGCTTTCATTCTCTCCAAATTGCCGATCACACTCATGGGCTTCCAAATACTTGGTGCGGCCATTTACACCGAGACTGCTCATGAATGCACCTACAGCTAGCTCTATGACGAGTGCCATGCATGGTATATGGTTCCGCAATGCAGGCGACTCGATTCCAGAGGCCTCAAGTGTTGATTGCAGCTCGCGTGTCATTGAATAATTTGAGAAAGCATTTTCAGTCGTAATATGAAGCCAACGGCCGTCGGTAAGCTCAAAATGATCAAGCACATCCTTCAAAAGTACGGCTAGCCTTATTCCAGTATGTTGGCCCTTGACCTATCATCATTAATTAGTTTTCGAAAGCGCAAAAGAATAGGCGATCAACCTCATCGAAAGCGAGTTGAACTTCATGTAATGCCCTATTTCGATCCACATAGTAAGCAATGACCGACGTGTTGGCTAGTTTGTTTGTTGATGTATATGCATCCAAAGCTAAACTATCTTTATTTCGTGATGGCAACTGCTTCTTAATTGCATCCACGGTCAGTGCATATTCCCGCCGGCTTATGATGCTAAAGGTTGTAGTGGGGGGCAGCACTAGGTCATCACGTAATGCCTAATATGACCTGAGTAGCTACAAATCTGATATAGCGTTCCATGGAATATGAGCCGAAACAAATCTTGACATGAGGTAGCGATTCCACATGTCTTGGGCAAATTCGGAAGTTTCAAAGTCCTTAGCTGCCAGTCTGGAACGTTTTGTCTGTCATTTGCGTCAATATGGAATAACCTAAATGTCAAATATGATTTGACTCTGTGAACTCACTATTGTGATTCCACAACATCCTTGCCTCGTCACGATGGCCAAAGCTGTTTCATCGACCGTTGAACATGTCATTTGAGTGACCTCTGACTCTGTTAATTCCTTCAACTTTGCGATGTGAGCATTTGCCAGCAAGTGTTTGCCCACTGAGCAGGACCCATGTTCTTATGGATGGCGAAGAACTTGATGACTAACGATTCATATAATGCCAGGGCTGCCAGTCTTCTCAATTCGACAGTGTAAATAGAATCGCCATGAGGGCGCATGTCTGTCATTATTCCAATCAATAGGCCGCTTCGTGCCTACATTCATTGAACCCCACCAAGCATCGAAGATGATTTGTAAAGTAAGGTCGCTCAAATGATGAATAAAGACACTTTCATTTTCGGAAGAGATCACAACCTGGAGCCAAGAGGTGTTGAAAGATTTTGAATCCGACATGATTGAAACAATTCGGAAGCTGGGTCATCCAACTCGAAAGACTGCGGAAAGTGACAGTAAAGTATAGCAGACTGTGGGTTCTTCAATACCGACTCTACAGCTACAAGCAAAAAAATTGGATCTGTAAGAGATTGCATGCATATTTGTGAAGTTGTATTCAAGGACAGATTGCAAAGACTGACTATGCAAAACTGGATTGAGGAACAGCACAATGCAGTTCATTGCTGGGTAGCGTTCTGAGCCTCCACAGAAATTGTTGATGCTCCGTAGGTGCTCAATTGTAGGAGGCGGATGCGATATTGTCAATGGTATTTTTCCCAATAAAGACTGCTGATAGGTTCATTGTGGGTTATCAGCATTCTATTGCCGTTAGATTACCCAAGATGTAAGATCAAAAATCATTGACGCTCCGTTGACGTTCCGTGGACGCTCATTTTGGGACATGGTTACCATCTTGTCCCAAGAATTATCGCCCAGTAAGGCGGCCGATAGTTCAATTATGATGTCGCACAGCCCCTTCAGTTTCCAAGATGCAAGGCCTGAAATTGTTGACGCTCCGTTGACGCTCATGTTCCGAGCATAGTGACGATGTCGTCGAAATCATTTCATCCTAGAAAGGAGGCAGATAGTTCAATTATGGCTTCATGATGCTGCACAATCCATGCAATTTCCAGGATGCAAGGCCAAAAGTTGTTGACGCTATGTGGACTCTCATTTTAAGGACGTAGTAGCGATACTATCGCAACTATTTACGCGTAGAAAGGCGGCTCATAGTTCGATTATGGCCTAATGTCGCCGCACACCCATCGCATCTCCAAGATGCAAGGCCTAACATCGTTGATGCTCTCTGGACGCTCATTTTTAGGACATAGTAGCGATGTTATCTCAATGATTTTCGCCACGAAAGGCCGCTGATAGTATCCTCATAGCTTGATGTTGCCGCTCAGCCATTGGATTTCCCAAGATGCATGGCCAAAAGTCATTGACGCTCCGTTGACAGTCATTTTTGAGACTTAGTAGCGATGTTGTCGCAACAATTTGTGCCTGGAACCGCAGCCGATAGTTCGATTATGGATTTCGGTCGCCTCACAGCCCTTGCATGTTCTATGATGTGAGGCCAGAGGTCGTTGACGCTGCGTTGATGCTCATTCATAGGACATAGTAGTGATGTTGACGTAACCATGATTGCGTAGAAAGGCGGCCCATAGTTCAATTATGAGTTCATGTCACCGTGCAGCCCTCTGGATATTGCATGATGCAAGGCCAAAAATCATTGACGATCTGTTGACGCTCATTTTTGGATGTGGCAATGAGCTTGTCATTTGCCTTTTTCGCTATAACGCTGAGGAATACATTCACTTTGGAAGGATGTGACAATGCAGCCCAATGATTGCCGAATGTGTAAGACTAAAAATCATTGACACTCTGTTGATGCTCACATTAATCCCATCGAAACAGCCTTTGTACACTCAACCATTGTATGCAACCATTCATATACACATTGGTGAGATCTAATATTGCCTTTGTATGTATTATCGTTTGCATCGAGGAGTTTTGTTACATCTCAATTTCTCATCACCTGCTATCCACTGCTATTTGAGTGAGAGCGGATGTGGCCCTATCACATTCCCGCGCTTTCGGCCGGCAATTTGCGGCATGTAGATCATTTTACTAGTTTTTGTAAATATAGCTCGAGTTCCTCACCTTTCCTTATCAAGCTCCTTCTCCACGATTTACATGACATACAGCAATTTCCAATATCTCAACTATGTGCACGAGGTCTGTGCGGAGAGTGGTGTAGTTGGATACATGGCTCAATGCGGGAGGACGGTCGTCGTTCAGACAGATTCGTCATGATCAATGACTGCTCTTACTCTGACACGTATGACATCACTCACTCGAATTTTGTTAGTATATTTCGTCACTAATATATCTTGTGCTTTGTTGCTTAACAGTCACTTGCAGATAGAAATAGAACGAGTTGGAAGTTTTTCTGCGTGGGTTGGATTCTAGAACTTTCACATGGTGTGTTCGACCCTTGTACATGCACTGATGAATTATCACGTCTCACAATTTGGTCACTGACATCAAGAAAAAGCTGACACGTAGCAAAATTGGTAAACACATTGCTTTTCACCAAGATATGACATCAAAAATTACACTTTGCCGATCTAATCCTCCGCTGATGCAGGAGCCGTCACCATGTCTTCGTCCATATCCGAAATCTATATGGTGATTACCTGGAGGCTATACACAGAGGTAAAAGATTACTGGTTCAACAGGCTTCGCTTTCAGCAATGGTGACGTATCGCGATCTACAGCGGGTTCATAACTGGCTATGCTCGTGTTTGACTGTGGCTTCACATATCCTAGCCTAATATGACTACTTCCTGGTCGAGATGACCCTTGCGGCATTTGTGATATTCCAGGGACAAGCTCCAGAGACATCAGAAGCTCTCCAAAAGTTGTCTCTGAAGGTGCCGCAGCGTAATCATCAGTTTGTAGTTGAATGACGGCCGGAACCCTCAATTCGGAGGTGCTGTGCTGCTTATCTCTTTCACCGAAGTAGTCGGCTGCATCCTCCCATCCCGGTTGTGTCAAGTCGTCAAGCTTCATCTCCTTCTGCCGAAACCTCTCCGTGCACTGTTGTATCGTTTTGGTGATTGTGCCCATCACCCAGCTGGGTTCATCATCTTTGCTCAGCTTGCCCTGCTCTGCCTCTTCATGAGCCTCATCTTCCCCATCCTCCCCATCGTCAGAACTTGCAAGATGACTCAGACTGTCTCCGATAGCAAACGTCATGTCCACAAAAGTTTTGTCGGGCTCGCTGGTCGCCAATCACACGATTTCAGCATGCTTCATATCTTCCTGCTCACACTGAACTGCTGCCACTGCGTCTTCAACTCGCATTCTTGCCCCAGTGGTTTCTCTCTCAACATCATCCTCAATCCATTTCTCTTTCTCTTCATGGCTTAAGAAGTGTGTTTCTGGTCGTTTCTCTGCCGCAAGCTTCTTTTTGGATCTCAATGTAGGGCAGACTTTGAGTGTGGTCATCACGTGGTGTTTGGTTAGGGTTGAGTGGGGGAGCCGCATTCACTTTACTTGTGTACGTGTCAAATAGATGAATAGACAAGTCAATATACGCATCACCAATTTGGCAGCTGCACCATAAGTCAATGTATGCTTCCCTCTGCTCTAGGATTGGTCCAACAGGTTATGAGCCTCTGCGCATCGTATTTTTAGAAATTACCAATCACGACATACGCAGGAACGCGACATCTGGAGACGCCTCTTCATGAGCAGCTGGGTATAATTGTCGACTTTGACATTGACATCATCACGATGACTTCTACTGCCATATCGATTGCGAAGTTCAATCAGTCGAACTACAAGCAATGGTCAAGGGAGGTGGCGCTTCTCTTGGAGCAGAAGCAGGTCTACGGTATAGTCGCGGGGGAGGATGAGCAGCCAGATGATCCAGCGGAGGATGCTACCGCAGCGGAGCAATTGGCACATCGAGCTGCAGTCAAAGACTGGGTAAAACGACATTGTACTGCGCTATCAACGATCCTGCTCGGCATGGAGCCGCGGCTGCAGGCATCGTACATGGAGATCACGGATGCACGGACACTTTGGGAGAAACTGGCGACTGCGTACAAGGCGAAGTTGAATTTCAATGTCTTTCAGATCCGGGAAGAGCTTTTAGGGATAAGACTTGAGGATTGTGACGATGTTGACTCTTATGCTTCACGGATCGACCAGAAGGTGAAGCACCACAATCGATGTTCGGAGCCATCAAGATCGTCGTCGCATGCGAGAAGGACTTTGGCAAAGATGACCGACGAGGAGCACATGTTTTATCCCCTGCATGGAATACCGGGGAATGATGATTGGCAGTTCTTTCTTTAGTTGATGATGGAGAAGAACGTGACGGCAACACTCACTCCCAATGAGATTATGATCAAATTGGCTGAGAAGGACGCCACGATCAAGTGCGAGAAAGGCCTAGGACAGGAAGCCCTACTGTTCGCCAAAGGAAATGGCAAAGGAACAGGCAAAGGCAGGAAGAGCAGTAAAGGTAATGAGAGTGGCGAGGATCAGGGCACCAGGAAAGGTCACCCAACATGTTTCTATTGCCATGAGAAAGGGCAAAAGGTTTGGAACTGCCCGAGCGTGAAACGCAGTGATCCTCCCGTCACGAACGAAAGCACTGAGACCGCAGCCAAGGCCAAGGATGATACCATCACCGCCGCTAGGGATTCGGTGGAGATGAGGACTACGATCGAAAACTACTGGGTGGCAGAACGCGGCGGAAAAACGGCCCCTTCTAAGGAGAGTTGGTACTTGGATTGTGCATCCACCTCTCAGGTCTGTGGAGACCGAAGGAAGTTCGCTCGGTATATGGGATTCACCAAGCAGGACGAGTGGGAGATTCGCGATTTCGCTAGGAGGGTCGCGGGCCAGGCTGTAGGCCAGGGGGATGTTCAACTGAAGTTTCGCCTACCTGGAAATCGTGAGCATGAAGTAGTTGTGAGGGATGTCTTGCATGTGGCAGGAGCACACAACTCGCTCTCCCAATCAAGGCTTATGGATGGGGGATTACAGATTGTCCCCGTCAATAGCTTTGGAATCAAGATATACGACGCGCCAGAGATGGGGACTGGTCGCAGAGGTGAAGGAAGTATTGTTGCCGTGGCACCCCAGGTTAGAGATTTATTCCAGTTCGATGTGGATGTTGCAAGAAAGGGTCGTCGGTCGAGAGATGTATGTAGGGACAAACGATAGACAGCACCCAATGTGATGCAGAATGAGCACACCTATACGGACATCATGGAGCCGGAGGAGCCGAAGACACAGGATATATCGGTACGAATCGCATCGACTCCCGCGACCAACCAACCACTGGCAGCAGCCAACAGTAATTCCAAGGCTGGCAATTCCGGCGGTAGTTCTACCCGTCAAATGATGGATCGCGTGGGTTCTAGCGATGACAATGAGGAGGATGAGAATCATCCACGGGTAGTGATTGACAAATCCAAGAAGTCCGGTTTCACACGGGAATTGGCAGGCCTCGACGGGAATCTCGGGAGTGCATGGGAAGCACCTAAGGGCTCTCATCGGAGGAGCCGGACTGATCATCGCCATGGGCGGAGCGGTCGACTGGAGATCGAGACTGCAGAAGCCAACTGACCAGTCCAGGCCGAAGCCATTGATAGTGTGCTGCGGATCAGGTATGATTTCAGAGATGGGATTTTGAATTTTTCATTTCTTGGGAGAATAATCATTTGAGAGGAGCTCCGGGCGTGGTAATGCTTCGGAGGAGCTCTGCGCTTGGCTGATAGCTTGGGAGGAGCTCGGCACAGTTTATCTTTAGGTTTTCATTATGGTTTAGTTTAACGGTCGTGATACCGCCCTGGAGCAGTGTAGGGCAGACTTTGAGTGCGGTCATCAGATGGTGTTAGATTAGGGTTGAGCGGCGGAGCCGCATTCACTTTACTTGTGTACGTGTCCAATAGATGAATAGCCAAGTCAATATACGCATCACCAATTGGGCAGCTGCACCATTAGTCGATGTACGCTTCGCCTCTACGCCAGGATTAGTCCAACACTCAAGCTGCGCAATGCCCCAAGGGCTCGGACTCTTCCGGCCTCCAAGCCGCTCTTTGCTGCATTCGCTGGATGGCAGCATTGGGTAGACAGCTTTGTCGATTTGCCTTATCTGCCTGCCGGAACTGGCGAAATTTTCTTTTTCGGATCATTGACCATGGTAGTTTGCATTGAACTTGTTGTTGGGCGAGATGTTGGATGTTGCAAGATATGGACAATATGAAGGCAAGCTGCGTCTTTTATGTCAAGGTTAGTACGTTTGATCATCTAGAACAAAGCAAAACCTCCCTTTTAACAGTCAATATATTGGGAATAGTTAGGCTAACTGAACATGACTTGATTGTTAGCATCAGTTTCATGTATTATCCTGGGGATTCTTTGAGACAAACATCACCAGACGTCCTTTCCCTCGAACAATGTGCTATTTATAGCTGACACTCATGTGATTTCGGCTGTTGTACACTGAAATTTATCCCTGTTAACAACCAAACAACAACGGACCAACATATTGCCCATCTCGGAGCGTTGGGAAACCCCTGCAACTTGCTGCTATACGCAGCACAATTCATCTTGAGTATCATGAACATGTTGGCAGCTACTAATTCCATTCAGACAGGAAGCTAACTATATGATCCTCAGGACTTCCCACTTCTTTTCATTATCATCTTCCTCTCCTATTCCACACCAGCAAATCATAGATACACAACCACCTCAGCCAGGTCCGAGCGGATCCAAATCAAGCCCATTGGCAGGCACTTCAACACATACGTCACTTATCGGCACACAGCAGGAACGCAGACCCCACTTAGTCCAGCGCAATGCTGCTAATGCAGCCAGCAGAAATATGACCCGGGATGCAAATTTGGAAATTGTCCGTAAGACTGGAAGCTGCACGAAAAAGGAGCAGCATGTATTTGGATGTGAGTATATCTATACCGTGGTCAACGGCCCTCGATTAACCAGACACTGTACAGCGGGTGTACACCTAGAGCTACGTGACCAATTCATCGCTCCACTTAATGGGAAACCTCGATGGTCGACCAAGGCATTTGCCCTCACAGTCCGCGAAATCGACCATCATGCGGTTGTAAGCTCTGGGATTTTCGCGCATGAATTTCCCGATGAGAATCCCCGAGCGAGGACGAAACAGGTTTTGATCACTTTAGAGGAGGCTACGGAAGCGTATATGTTTGAGGTCACAGCCGCATCTCATTGTTTGAAGCAGCAACAAATTTCTTGTAGGTATACAACATGTCTGCTACGATGGCGAGGCACGGAGGTCATGTACAGCTGGAACAGTCCGACATGTGCCTGGCCTTGAACATGGCCAAAATGGCCAAAGAAGGGTTTTCGCACTTGGCAATGGAGGAAACACAATATCTGATCAAGAAACCTCGCAGTGAGGTCCGAGAAGAGAAGAAGCAGGGTGTTGAGTATCCTTGGCGTAAAAAGGTGAAGTCTGCAAGAGAAAGACACCTGGCTATGCTTCGTCCAAATCACACTCCCAGATGCCCTCCTTGCCCAAATGGCAATGCAAAAAGTCAGCAGACACGCTAGAGACGAAGATGAACAGGTGCATCTCCGCCCAACAGACACAGATAGCAGACCCCAGAGCTGACTGCAGAGCCTACTCCAGAACCGACGCCACTTCTGCCCGGAACACCACCCGCCTGAACCGGTAACAATTCCGGAGCGTAATTTCTCGCAATCATCAATCCGCCAGCCAGATGTGAGTATCCACGTACATCTCTTCCCTGTGCTGGATCGTTTACCGTCGATACATCTGCCCAGGATAGCGAGCACGATACAGATTTTGATCCCGACATGCTGCCTGATAATGAAACATCCACTGGTTAGTACACTATCTGCTGTGTGGTAATGCAGCAAACATTCATTTTGAAGACCAGAGCAGCCTGTGGAGCGAACCTGGCAGTAATGACTAGCATTAATCAAATGGCACGGCAATTTGGAGATTGTTATTATCCTGAATTTGCGGATACTGTAATGAATATTTTAAAGGATATATTCATACGTATTATTAAAGAACAATATAGTGATCAAGAAGAAAGTACATGAAAATGCTAGAAAGGCTGCCAAATCAATGTGAATGATGGACTATGCCAAATATAATGATTCCATAGTGTGGATACACCCGTGGTAAAATGAGCATCAACGGAGCGTCAAAGATTCTTGGTCATGTATCTTGGGTAATCTGGGTGGCGATAGGTTGCAAATAGTCATAAACAAAGTATTGGCTGCTTTTATAGGCAGAAGAGAAAGTAAAAGGCTCCCTGCCACATCGTGAAAATGAGCGTCAACGGAGCGTCAACGATTTGTGGTCATGTATCTTGGGTAATCTGGGGGGCGATAGGTTGCAAATAGTCATAAACAAAGGATTGGCTGCATTTTCAAGCAAAAGAGAAAGGAAAAGGCTCCCTGCAACATCATGAAAATGAGCGTCAACGGAGCGGCAAAGATTCTTGGTAATGTATTATGGGTGTTCTACGGGGCGATAGGTTACACATAGTCATCACCGAAGTATTGGCTGCCTCTATAGGCAAAAGAGAAAATGAAATGCTCCCTGCACCATCTTGAAAACGAGCATCTACGGAGTGTCAAAGATTGTTGGCCTTCCATTATGGTTAATTACAGCGCAACGTGGCCGTTATTGTCCATATACATGATTTTGACGATTTTGGTATGCTAAAAGGCTCACAAATACTGAGTCGTAGCTGTGTAAATAATATGAGTTTTTTATGTCCCGGAGGATGTGGAGGGGATATTCCGTACATATCTGCCCATAAAGGCTGCCATATCCTTGTTTATGGATGGTTGTGATCAAGTGGCACTCATATTACCGAAGATACAAGACCCAAAATCGTTGACACTCCATCGACGCTCATTCTCAAGATGGGGTATGGAGCGTTTTGCTTGCTTTTCTCGCAATAAAGGCGGCCAATATTTTGTTTATGAATGTATTTGACCTTTCGCACCTCCAGATTGCCCAAAACACACGACCAACTATCGTTGACGCGCCCACTGACGTTCATTTTCAGGATATGTTAGGTCGCGTGTGTCTATTCGTTTTGATCATTAAGGCGGCCAATACATCAAAATTGAACTGTGACCTACCAATGTCATTATTTAAATATCAAAAGTGGCATATCTGAATGAGACCATAAATGTCAAACCCGAAACGCGGAACTGGACATTCGAACCAACGGGTCGAGGCAAACCTGGCAAAGCCCGTGGGTTGCCTTGTACGGGTCCGGGTTTCACCCTCCAACAGTAACCGGGTCAGGTTTGTGGACGGGTCTGGAAAAGAAATGACCTGTTTTTGTGGTCCAAACCCGGACCGGTGGCGGGTTACCCGTACCTGGTGCTAACAGTACCAGGCTGCGATCCGGGTTGGAACCGACCTGGAAGACCTGTTTCCAGGTCAGGAAGTGCCAAACAACCGCAACTAGGGCACCAGCGCTGGGTTGTTAGCCGGATAGGACATAAACACGGGGGTACTTCGCATGGTAGGAACCATCAGTGAAATGTTTTTCGGTCCGGAAGCCATATGCAAACCTCCCAGACACTCCGGTGGCCCTCACAAGTGCTTCAAAGTACTTCCAGATACTCCCAGCCCCCCCTGGAGCTTCGCAAAGTGCTCTTGAACTCTGCAATTGCATTCTCACGTGCTGCTCCAAGCACGTGTAGTGATGGGGGCACATTCACGATGCTACGAGATTGACTATTAGAATACTCCAGTTTTGGAGCTGCTGGGAGCTGCTGGGAGCTCTGCGCTGGTCTGCGGGATACTTTGTGAGCAGCTGAGACCTCTGCACAAGCTCTGCAGGAGACTTGGTGCCATATTCTCACACTGGTAGTTCATAGGGTTCCATAACCACAAGGCATTTCATCGATCATATTGGTCTTTGTTACAGTTACAAGATTCGCTACAACATAATATGGCATGTATTCTCTAAGTCTCTCTATACATATACATACAGGGATACAGGAATAATGGAGATGAACTAAGCGACAGGCAGTATATATTTGGGAGACCCCGGGGCAGATAGATATCATCTCATTATACGAAAGACACACTCTATCTCTCCCAGCTCATGGTCTCGTGCACTTTTGCCAAGCTTTCGATGATCCATGCCAGTTGTGTGGATCCTCACGCAGTTTGTGAGGTTCATCATAGCCGGATATCCCTGCATATCATCTCACCCTCTTCTTACACTCCTCGAGCATGAACCGCTCTTTCTCACGAATTCCATTCGGTCACGATGCACTTTGGGGCGTAGTGTTCATGATGGGCTGTCTGTTTTGCAGCACCACCATTTCACCACACTGGCATCGAGTGAACTTAGAGATGCCCTCCGAGGCCGTGATGATGCAAGTTGGGAGATACACTTGGAGGCTGTGATCAAGTGAGTTTGGAGATTCAGATGGAGGCCGTGATTGTGCGTACATGGAGGACGGAATCGTGCGACATTAGAGATACACTTGGAGGCTGTGATCGAGCGAGTTTGGAGATGCATTTGGAGGCCATGACAGAGCGAGATTGCAGGAGTAGTTTGAGGCGGTCAATGTGGAGGCGGTAGTTCGGGAGGGAGGTTCGGCGGGAGCCGAGACTCCATTGATAGGTTAACTCGTAATTGTGGCAATGTAGAGAGTTGAGTAAAACATGGTCTGCCACAAGATGCGAGACAGGCTGGGAGCAGGAGACAGTTGATCTTGTGATGATGCAGTACGTGGTGTATGCAGTACTCAGTGTATGCGGCAGTCGGTGTATACTGGACTTGGTGTATTCTGTACTCGGTGAATGCTGGACTCGGTGTATGCTGTACTCGGTGTATGCCGTACTCAGTGTATGCTGTATTCAGTGTCAACTCTTGATCATGGCATGGAGAGATAGAGAGCGATGACTTAACTTCGTGTTCTTAGGTGATGGTAGAGTAGAGGACGAGAAAGAGAGGGAAGAGAGGGTATGGGGGAAATCATCATGAGAAACTGGGACTGAAGAGAATTTCGTGTGCAAGTCAATTTGCAATCCCCGATTCGGCAGGTACAAGTCCCAATCCGGCGTATATTTACACCGATACGTGGTCTTCCCAAACCAATCAGGCAAGTCGCACAGCTGATGTCTCATATCCACTCATATCCTCCACATCGTTCTCATCGTCTTCCCCCATCTCTCTCTTTCTTGTCCACAACTCTACCATCATCGCAGAACACAAAGTTAAGTCATCCCTCTCTATCTCTCCATGTCATGATCATGAGTTGACACTGAATACAGCATACACCGAGTTCAGCATACACCCAGTACAGCATACACCGAGTACAAGCATACACCGAGTACAGCATCCACCCAACATTGTTTGTCTTCCCTTCATTCTCATCATGACAAGTTGACCCCTGGATGTAGCTTCAGCTTCCGGTGTGCCTCCCTACATGATTGACCGCCATCAGCCAGCTCTCCATGACAGCTCAAAGGTAAAGTCACATTGTCACATTCCCATGGTTGTGAGTTAACTAACTAATGAATTGAGTTTCAGCACACGGCACACCGTCCATCGACTGCCTCCATGTACTCGTCCAAACTCACTCGATTACGTCCTACAAGTTCGCGCACTCATGGCCTCCAAGTGCATCTCCAAACTTGCTCAATTACGGCCTGTTAACTCGCTCGATCGCGGCCTCCAACTGTAACTCCAAATTCGCACGATTAAGGCTTGCAAGTTCCCACCATCAGGGCCTCCAGGTGCATCCACAAACTCACGCGATCATGATCTCGGAGTTTCTGTTTAAGTTCACCCGATCACAGCCTCTAAGTGTATCTCCAAATATCCTCAAATACCGCCTCCAAGTGCATCTCCAAACTTGCTAAATCACAGCCTTGGAGTGTATCTCTGAGTTCACTCGATCGTCATTTTCAGGCTCACCTCGAATTGCTCTCAAGCACCACCTGCAGCCAGTGCAGATATACCGTGTGTAGATGGGTAGCTATATAGATACATATATACATTGATACATAGATACATAGATGAGAATACAATCTGAATACATGAGTTTTAACAATCATTGAACGATAAGTAGTAGCTATGATTTCCAGGCGCACCAGCAGCATTCACGAACGAGATGTTTTTCCCGGACTGCTCTACGGTGTTTCGAGGTGCTCACAAAGTTGTCGGCTGCACTCCGAAGATTGTCCTTGGCGCACCCAGACTTGTTGCCGGTGCACCCAGACTAGTTGCCGGTGCACCCAGACTTGTCACCGGCGCTCTCAGGCCTGTCGACGGTGCTTCCAGGTGCTCCCAGGTGCACCTACGTCGGGAAAACCTTCGGTGCAACCGTAACCGAGATATATTATCCCTGTTCCCGCTGTGTTACGGTTGCTTCCTATAGATTATGACAGCCTACCCTGTACATTGGCCATTAGAGCGGAGTTATGAGATTGTTATGCGGGTGTTACTGTATGTAATATTGAATTACAGAATGATGCAAATTTCTCATACTGCATGCATTCAATCAACCCCCTTTTTTCAATCGTCATCTCCACCACCATCACCATCACCACCATCACAATCACTGCCATTATGATCACCAGCATCGGGTATTTTACTCTTCGATTATTCTCCCACAACATCATGTAATACTCCCCTACCAGCGAAGCCCAATCCACCGCTACCAGCTTGCTCCCAGTGTAGCTACTTTCACCTCTACCAGCGAAGCCAGATCCCCCGCTACCAGCTTGCTCCCAGCGAAGCCATACTGTCAGAGAGGTGAGAGTGAGAATTCCACTGCTACCAGCTTGCTCCCAGCGAAGCCAGATCCACTGCTAACAGCTTGCTCCCAGCGAAGCCAGATTGTCAGAGGAGAGAGTGAGCATTCCACCGCTACCAGCTTGCCCCCAGCGATGCCAGATCCACTGCTACCAGCAAAGCCAGATCCACCGCTAACAGCTTGCTCCCAGCGAAGCCAGATCCACTGCTACTAGCGAAGCCAGATCCACCACTACCACCTTGCTCCCAGCGAAGCCACATTGTCAGAGAGGTGAGAGTGAGCATGTCAGAGTTGGAGTGGGAGCGAGCCTTATGTCAGAGTTGTTAGAGTGAGCATGTCAGAGTTGTGGGAGTCAGCTTGTTGGAGTCATGAGAGTCAGAGTGTACACTTGTCAGAGTAGTAAATAAATAAGTAA
>Ga0307512_10000484_pt1 | contig 58548 bp, 76 predicted proteins | sample 14_EM_MG_FD_200267 | JGI IMG/M metagenome (GOLD analysis project Ga0307512, IMG submission 200267) | Populus trichocarpa ectomycorrhiza microbial communities from riparian zone in the Pacific Northwest, United States - 14_EM | ecosystem: Host-associated > Plants > Roots > Unclassified | place... | reverse complement strand
TGTTCATTACATTTTTCAAAAATAAAAGTAGCTGACTTTAATCAATTAAGAAATGTATCCAACTAGGCTATACCTATTTTGGAACACTATACCAAGTTTGAAAATCCCGTCATATTGTGGATACAATATTGCTGAGTATAATTTGAATAACTGCACCCGACAAAATCAACTAAACGCGAACTTGACTTTCAAAATCCTTCAAGATGCTCAGAATGCTCAGAATACATTTTCCACTTTTTGCTGATGTGCACAATCAGGAGGAACAGGACAGTGACCTCACTTGGAACATTCTTTCTGCTGCTGCAAAGCGTTGTCGTGTTGATCAAGATGAAATTCAGATCGAGTCAGTAATTGCACAACCTCTTGTCAACACGTCGGATTTCAACTTTGAGATGATCCATCTTCTCATCCACTTCTCTGACCATATCTGCCAGCTTGGCAACCTCGTGAATGCAAGCTCTGTATTCCCCCAAAGAGCGATAATAGATCTTAAACCAGTGTAATGACAATCAAATCGTCATGAGGCCAACTTCCAAATATTGCAAAGGAAAGCCTGAAACGAGGTGTTTCAGTATTGAGAGCTGAATGCAAACCCTGCAAAACAATGTTGCAACAACGAAATGCCTCTATCCAAAGTGGCTATCAAGCGAATGATGAAAACCCCACGACCAGAAATCAAGACCTTTGATGACTTGGCTGAGTGGTGTGCAATGCAAAAAGGCGAGCTACAGAATCACATTACTTGGTGTTTTATGGGATTTGCCAACTTCACAGACTACGTCGATCACAGCCAGGATTTCAGTCTTCTCAATAATGCACAATCCATTCGACACAACCCAATAGCAATTCCGGTGATGTCTTCTCAATGTGACGAGCAAGCAGTTCAAATGGTTTGTTGCACTGGGTCCACAAGGTGGAGAAAGCATAAGCCACCAAGAAATGATACAGTGCTTCTCTGGATGGGAACGAGTCCAGATAGCCACTTGAGGTCGACTGCTGGGCGCATTCTTGCACGGTTGAAGTGTCCCTTCTTCGTCGAGGATGCTCAATCAAGCATTAAAGGGCTTGTTGCCTTGGTTCAGACTTTTGCAACAGGGCCGATACGTCAGACTGCTGGTATGGCGATTCTCGAGGAGAGACATCAACCTGCGATGCAAGCCTTGCATGATGGAAGGTACCATCGTAAGCCTCATTTCAGCGTCAGAACCACATATATCGTCCTTATAAGCGCAATCCAGGGGGCTGTACATCTTCTTCCACTGACACCGCAGCCAGATAGCTTGCAGTGGTACTTGAGCAACACGATTGACTTGAATGCTTTCAATTTGTTTCACATGTACATTATTCGACTCGATGCTTGAAGTAATCATTGCAGCAATATATAGCAATCTGAGGAGTGTTTACTCTGGGTGTCTTAATTTTTGTAATGGGAGTTGTGCAACCATGTGTATAATCGATGTCTCGAGGGATAGAATAGTTAAGAATATTCTCGAAATCATTGGAACAGTTCAAAAAACCATTGACATGATTAAAATCTAGCAGACAAACGTGAAAGAGACAAGTGCAGTAAATCAGCTGGAATGACTAGACGACTTTTTGAAATGATGTGAGGACGCCATTACAGCATTCAATGCTTCGAAGCATGGTGGAAGATTGCAAATACGTTGTTCGGATTACGTGTGGAGAATGTGGTGAAGGATCAGAGCTTGGGGACCATTTACGGAAACCAATTTCGATCGTTCCTGATGCACATGCTGGTATCGTCTTTCAGACGGTGAGAGTGAAGTAGGACTGAACACCATTGATTCTATTAATGTCCTGACAATCCACGTAGTTACAGAAAAAGATGTTTCTGCATCCTTCACCATCGGGCGTGATGGCAAAAACCTCTTTGGAGAACTCAACGTGTAATTTCACGGCATGGCCATATATGTCCCACTTCACCAATGAGGTGACAGCAGAGTGTTTATCACTTGCTACAACTGCAGTAAAGCATTCCTTCGACAACAGGGTTGGTGGCAGTTTCCTCCACATAGTATTTAAAGAGGATACATAGAAGAGTATGCAGAATACCATTTTGGACACACATATCTGACAGTTCAGTAGGTACATATAGTAATCTATTCGAACAGTGAGAAAGTATCCCACCTGAGGTGCAAAAAAAGGTCCTGGCTATACATACGGACCAGATCGACAAAATCAATGGTCGAGATCAGAAGGCACCTGCTGCCAAACAGTGGGATCCCGAAATGGTAATCGACGATGAGGACATGTAGCTGCTCATGTGTATACTATATAATTGTTGGATGGTTTGTTATTGGAATACAATTGATGGAAAACTGACTAAATTCATTCCACATATAAATGGTTCTAAAATCACAATTAGAATAGCAATCAGTGAAACACATGTCTAGATTTTGCTAATCAAATGTGAGTCCTGACAAAGATCATGGCAAGTATACATGCGGACTCTGACAGCTAACAGTGGGCTCTGACAAGACCAGGGCGATAGCCTGAGAAGCCTCTGGCAGGATCACGGCGACTATACATGCGGACTCTGAATGCTGATGGTGGGCTCTGACCAGTGTTAGCAACGGTTCCAAATTCCCGGGTCGGTTCCGGGTCCGGTTCCGACCTGGAACCGAACCGTTGGAACGGGTCCTACCACACCAAAACCCGGACTGTTGCAATTGGGCCGGTTTTACCTCCAAAAACCCGGCATTTCAACACCACAAGTTTGGCTCCAATTAAGTATCTGAGTTCTGATCGTATCATGACACGATCAATATGTAAATTGTGCAGTTTTATGCGCTCTGTCACCTCCCGCTTTCAGATTTGCGATCGGACCAATATTGGCTGAGTCGCGATCGAAAACCCGCGAAATTCGCGTGAAATTTGGCGTTATTTCACAGCGATTCTATGAATATTGGTCGGATGACAATTCTGAACATGGGAGATGAAAGAGCGCATAAAACTGCACAATTCACGTATTGACCATATCACGATACGATCAGAACTCAAATACTTCATTGGAGCGAATGGTGTGGGAACCGTATATTTCGAACCGCGGTTCAGTTCCAACCCAGCCAAAAACCCACAGTTCTATGTCCGGTCCGGGTAACAAACCCGCCAAGACACCGCGGGTCGGGTTTTTGGCCGGGTCTGGAACCGAACTGAACTGAACCGCTGGCCAAACACCGGACCGCTGGCGGGTTACCCGGACCCGTTGCTAATACTAGCTCTGACAAGACCACAGCGACAGCAAGTGGAGCTTCTGACACAATCAGGGCAGCTATACGTGTCGATTCTGACACCTGACAATGGGCTCTGACAAGTCCAGGGCAACAGCCATTGGAGCCTCTGACAAGATCACGGCGACTACTCTGACAACCAATCGTGAGTTCTGACCAGACAGTGCGATTGCACAAGCAGTCTCTGCCAAACCATTCTTAGTTAGTGTTAGCAACCGTTCCAAATCAGCAGTTCAGTTCAGGGTCCAAGTTGGAACCCAACTGGAACTGTTGCAATGGATTGTACCACACAAAACAACCGAACCGCACCGAACCCGCGGTTTTTTGGCTGGTTCCACAATTTCGCTAACCCAGAACCTTGGCTGCAATTAAGTATTTGAGTTCTGATCGTATCACAATATGATATATACATACAAGATGCAGTTTCACTTGCTCTTTCACCTCCTGTTTCCCAATTTGCGATCCGATCAAGATTCATCCAGTCACTGCGGAAATCGCCCAATTATCCGCGTGATTTCACAGCAACTTAACGATTATTCATCAGATCGCAATTAGCAGAGCACGAGGTGAAATAGCATGCAAAACTGTAATCTTTTACATATATTTCATATTGTGATATGATCAGAACTCAAATACTTAATTGGAGCCAAAGTTCTGTGTTCGTGAAAATGAGGCTCTGCAGCATGTGATACCCGGCCAAAAAACTGCAGGTTTAGGTGTGGTTCGGGTTTGGGACCACTTGTCATCAGGCAGTTCGGTGCCTTGGCGGTTCCAGTTCCAACCCGGACCTCAGCCAGGTAACCCATACCCGTTGATAACACTATGCATAGTGCAGATCTAGCATACTTGATTCAACCCTGTCATGCACAAACACTCTCACTATTGCCCCGAGAGTACTTAGTTAGTACACCAAAGTCAAGGGGTAAGGTAGAAATAGTACTGAAAGCTTACCATGAATTATGTGTTGATTATTCGCATTACATACAATGGCTCTGGGCCAAATTCCATTATCCACCGTTATGGCTGTTATGGGCGACTACGAGAGGTTATATAGCTTACGGTGAATTACACATGGCGGAATGACTTTTTCCTGATGTTCTGTGGCATCTGACAAATGGGAATGAATGATAGACCATTGATTGATAAAATCAACCCAACACTCATTGCCCTCATTGTGATGGCCATCCACCATTGTCTGTCGGCCTGGAAAACAGGTGAGTTTAAGGTCCTGTCAGAGTTTGGTCCAGGAGGTGGTGCACAACGTAAGTGCAATACAAGAAGTAATAATCACATGGTTGATACTGCATGCACAGATGTATATCATCATCTCAATGTGGATTTTTGTTCTTCCTTGCCAGAGGTTCAAGCCAAAAAGATAGACAATATCTGCAGCATGATTCACCAAAGGATCCACTCAACTGGTATGGACCCAGCAATAGCACAACCTCACAATGATCAGGGCAGCTTTGATGAGAACTTCCTTGATTATGTCCCAGAGGAGCTGATAGAGCAGCCCGACAATTCTTTTAATTGTCTCAGCAGCTTCCTTGTTGCGGTATGTGATTCTCAGCTGTTCTGCCTATGGGCGTGTCTGCCATTGCCACCAGCAGCCAGCTCATCACCTGCAGTGACAGCAACAGCAATGGCAATGACATCACCAACATTACAAACATCACCAGCATTGAGATTACAGGATTAGTCGGTGGAAGTACAATTGTAGCGGGTTCGATGTCGCTTGGAGGTTAGGAGTGGCGTCAGTGATCAGATTTAGTGTGCTGTGTTTGCTATTGTATTCTAGGTTTCATCGATATAACATAATAGTGGTAAATGTAATAGAACTGATGGTTGACTGAAGTCTGATCTCAAATGTGTGAAATCATAATCGTGATGATGCATAACCCTCCTACAATGGTTGAACAACTGCACGGTACTGACCAATCTTGTATTAACAAATTAAATATTGTGAACCACTTCTGCACGGTAACTATCATTGGTCAAAATACGCCATGACAGTGTTTAAATACAAGAACTACACACTTCATTAAATGTACAGAGCAAGTACTTTCATCATTGCGAGGACAAATCGAATTGGGCCATGTAGGAGTATGCCAATAGATGATTTTTGATATTATCACAGGAGGTGTGAACCGTTCGTCAAGTGCTCGTTGTTACATTCGCAAAAGTGGGTACAATGGTCCTGACGCTTGAAAACAGCATGGTGACAACTCAAAGAACAATCTGCATCAGCAACAACTCTAGTTTCCATCAGAAACACCCGGGTGTTGCGGATGGCTCTGATGGCTCTGACGGAACCTCGTACCCTCTGACAGACAATTACATGCTTCCCGTCGCCCAGGCGACGGGTCGCGTTGCATAGCATCAGCAAAATGTATTTTAGTCACTGGAAGCCTCCAGGGGTGTCTGAGAGGATGTGGAGTGTAAACTTAGATGCATCAATTTCAGGAGAGTATCAGACCATAGGAGGGCATTCCTGCTGTCCTTCAGAGTAACTGGGAGTACCGGCGACATGCCTGGGAGCACCTTGGCGCGCCGGCGACATACCTGGAAGCACTGGCGACAAACCTGAAAGCACCTGTGACAAACCTGGAAGCACCGGCGACAAACCTGGAAGCGCCGGCGACATCTCTGGGAGCACCTCGAATCACAGTTATGTATTCAGTTTGTATTCTCATCCATGTATCTATGTATCTATATAGCTACCCATCTACACACGCTATATATGGACTGCCTGCAGGTGGTGCTTGAGAGCAATTCGAGGTGCGCCTGAAAATGACGATCGAGTGAACTCAGAGATATACTCCGAGGCTGCGATTGAGCGACTTTGGGGATACACTTGGAGGCGGTAATCGAGCGTATTTGGAGATACACTTGGAGGCCGTGATTGAGTGAACTTAGAGATGCACTTCGAGATCGTGATCGAGCCAGTTTGGAGATGCACATGTGGAGGCCGTAATCGAGGGAGTTTGGAGATACACTTGGAGGCCATAATCGAGCGAGTCTGGAGATACCCTTGGAAGCCGTGATCAAGCGAGTTTGGAGATGCACTTGGAGGCCGTGATCAAGTGAGTTTGGAGATGCACTTGGAGGCCGTGATCGAGCAAGATTGGATGAGTACTTGGAGGCGGTCGATGGACAGCGCGCCAGGACTCAATTCATCAGTTAGTTAACTTGCAACCGTGGGAATGTGACAAGATGATTTTACCTTTGAAGCTCTTATGGTGAACTGGCTGGTGGCGGTCGATCGGTAAGGAGGTACGCCGGAAGCTGAAGTTACATTCAGCGGTCAACTTGAAATCGTGAGAATGAAGGGACAACAGACAATCTTAGGTGTATGCTGTACTCGGTGTATGCTGCACTCAGTGTTAACTCATGATGATGGCATGGAGAGATAGAGAGTGATGACTTAACTTTGTGTTCTTGCGATGATGGTAGCGTTGTGGAAGAGAAAGAGAGAGATGGGGAATGAAGAGGAAGATGAGAATGATGTGGAGGATACGTGCGGCTATGAGAAATAACGAGTATGACTTGCCTGATTGGGTTTAGAAGACCTTGTATCGGTGTTATTCCCTGCCAGATTGGAACTCGTACCTGCCATATCAGGGATGGTCAATTGACTCGCACATGAAATGCTCTAAGTCCCAGTTTCTTATGATGATTTCCCCCATCTCCTCTGATCTCTCTCTTTCTTGTGCTCAACTCTACCATCACTTACGAACATGAAGTTAAGTCATCCCTCTCTATCTCTCCATGTCATGATCAAAAGTTAACACCGAGTGCAGCATACACCAAGTACAGCATACACCAAGTACAGCATACACCACGTACAGCATACACCAAGTACAGCATCCACCGAGTATAGTATACACTGAGTACAACATCCACCCAAGATTGTTTGTCTTCCCTTTATTCTCATGATGACAAGTTGACTGCTGAATGTAGCTTCAGCTTCCATCATGCCTCCTACATGATAGACCGCCATCAGCCAGCTCTCCATGAGGGCTCAGAGGTGAAGTCACATTGTCACATTCCCACAGTTGCGAGTGGACTTATTGATGAATAGAGTCTCAGCGCACCGTCCATCGGCCGCCTCCAAGTACTCGTCCAATCTCACTCGATCTCGGCCTCCAAGTGTAGCTCCAACCTCGCTCGATTACGGCCTCCGAGTTCGCACAATCATGTCCTCCAAGTGCATCTCTGAGTTCACTCAATCTCAGTCTCCCAGGGCATATCCAAACTCGCTCAATCACGGCCTCCAAGTGCATCTCTGAGTTCACTCGATCAGCATCTCCAACTGCATCTCAAACACGCTCGATCAAGTACATCTCCAAGGAGCAACGGCGGTTGTATTGAGATACAGGGGTAACGGAGGTGGAGAGAGTGACGGGGAGTATATATTTGGCAGACCCCGGAGTAGATAGACATCATCCCATTTCCATCTCCTCTTATCATACAATGAAAGTTCACACTCTATCATTCCCAACTTTTGGTCTCACTCGCTCTATCCGAAACTTCATGTATCCATGCAATTTTGTGGATCCTCATGGCCGGGTAGTATCATATCTTCTCACCTTATTCCTACGCTCCTCGAGCTTAATGTAGAAGGAACCCGAGGAGAGTTTGTCGCAGCGTTACCCATTGCATTGCCATTCTGATACAAGCGTGTACCCAATCAACCCATTCCAACGTATGGTCACAGTTGGCCACAACGCCAGAGTGTAGGTTTAAAATAGGAGACCAACAGAGCAAGAAGAAATGTCAAAACAGCGATCGGAGGGTAATATGCAACGTGACGCATGGTATTGACGACAGGCGCGGAGTAATCCGCTACCGGTGTGTGTCTGACGGCTCTGACAGAGCGTGTCCACTCTGACGAAGCCATTCCGCCCTGATGGAAATGTTTCTTGCTGATGTGGAACGTTAAACCAATGCCATATTTCACAGAAATCTTGATTTCTTTCTTTTGAGTTTGTGGGTACAATAAACTATATGAATTTAATGAATGAAGTTTACTTTTTGCTGATGTGATCACGAGTATTGCTGACAGCATTCAATCATACGGTTACCAAGTTTGGAAACCTGTATGTTTATTTCACCAAATGCTGACAAAATCTGCTGACAAACTTGGTATTGCACTTTGCAGCAGTTGCCAGCTTTCACTATGACATACACAGATATGTCACCACTGGTCTCAGACCAGACAAAGAATTTGACCAGGTTGTTAATCTGCACCATATACCTTCAGACAATTACAGGTATTAATTTGTTCTTGGAAAGTATTTCAGGACATTGAGTCATGGGATAAGATGGGGGGAAATGACCGGGGCAAGTGAATAGGTGACTGTACTTAGTCTTAATAAATATTGTATTGATTATTGGTATTAAGCACCCCTGTCATATCTGATACTTAGATACATGTTATATACCATCAGGTAAATCTTTCTATCTAATACTTAGATACATGTTACATATTACATACCATCAGGCAAATCTTTTCTATCTAACTACAGGTACATCCATAATGAGTAACAGCTTTGTGGCAGGAAAATCTGTTTCTCACCACCACCACTTATATTAGTAGGAAAAGCCAGCAAGGGGAAAGGTATACTGAGATAAAGGGATAATGGTGGCAGACTGAACTATGGGGAGTATATATATTTGAGAGACCCTGGAGTAGATAGACATTATCTTATCATACAACAAAATACACAATCTATCTTTCCCAACTCTTGATCCCTCACACTCAAACTACCGAGCTTTCATAGATGTACGCAATTTGTGTAATTCCTCATGGCTGGGTACCTTATCATATTCTCTTACCCTCTTTCTATGCTCCTCAAGCCAGAACTGCACTTTCTCACCAATTCCCTTTAGATGCCATGGGAGGTATGGCATAGTATTCATGATGAACTCTCTGCCTTCTAGCATTACCATTCCATCACAGCTTATGACTTAAATATAGAGACCAAACAGTTTACAACAAGTATCAATATCCAGCCAACAATCATTCAAAATCTATTTGTATATAGTATAGCTACTCTGTGCCAAGAAGCTTTGAATTTGACCAAGGATTGGTGGACTTATGGGTTGATTGCTAAGGGAGAATAAAAAGAAGAAAAGCTATCTACCCTATATGGTTTCTCCACCACTTGTGGCTGGAATTCATTGCCCTTGCTGTCTGAGTCTCTTTGGCATGCTACAATGCTACTTGGGTACAGCTTGGCAGTTTCTAGAGACAATGAATTGTCACTTGGGCAAAAATTACCTGAGTTATAGTACTATAGAGGGTCTCCTACTTCAGCAACTCAGAACTAGTACCTATCTCAACAACCACCAGCCTAAATTTGCCAAGACTGATATTAATTGACAGCTAGCCTACTTTATATGCTCTAATAGTATTACCATTGAATTCCATTTACAATTGGTGATAAAACAGGGGGGGTTAGGAGGTGGGCAAAAATCCGCCAGCTTCATGGACTCTCACTCACATTTTCATCTTACTCAAAATTGTACCATTTGACTTGATTTTTGTATTGACATGTAGGCCTGGGAGTTGTCTATTATACTGCTCTCTCTGATATTCTCTCCATTGTGTGGTTGTTGAAAAATTTGCAATTTTGAAAAAAATTCCGGGATTCACAAGGTGCCCCGCTAGCAGCTTGTTAGGTGTGGGCGCTGGGCGTGCCCACGTCCCTCCTGGGCTGTATGCATGAGGTGGTTTGCTTTCGGTCATTGGGGATCACCCATGACCTGGAGTTCGCAGGACAGCAAAACGACACGTTATAGTCCTGCGAATCTTCTTCAGTCGACCTTTGTGTCTCGTAATATGTTGCCACTTCCTGAATTGGTTCGCTGTCAATCCAATTTGGAGAAGGGAAGAGACCGGCTGTTTCCAAGCTCTTCTCTAGGACTGGGACCAGCTGCTAATTAAGGTGCAAATATGTTCTCTCGCAAAATGGCTTCGTACTTAATGATTGTCAAACGGCCGAGTCTTTGATCTGACGAATTATGTATGTGCCAGACTGCCGCAGTGACTGGTCAATGTGCCTGAAATCTACACGGAGCATTGCCTTGGGCATATCCAAGATTTATCAGTTGGAGATACCTCCCAATGGACCCGATCATGGACTTTAGATCACACCTTTCCCCTCACGGCTTAGATTCTTGCCTGGATGAAGTGTATGAGGCGGCGGTTCAGATGTAACGGCTTCTTTGGTTTTACGTGTTTGCTTCTCTGTGAGGGGTATCTCCTAGGTATATCATTGCTCGCCAGGGACATATCCAGAGCGGATGTGATTGGCTTAATTAATGACTGTGGCCAGAAGGGTGTTCGAACACTAACTAGCTCCATCTGTATTTATGGTTCAACTAACGAGCGAGTACCCACTCTATTTGCCAACCGTATTCTTGCTTGGAACTCTATTTGATGTGCTGTAAAACGTGCTTGCCGTTTCCTGAAGCGACGTTGGCTGGCTGAGTTCCTCTCCCGATTAACTGCCCAAGTTTGGTGGGGTCAAACCCAGCCACAACGCCACATGGCACTGTGACTGCATATGGCTCAGCCCTGGCGCCAAATTCTCACCTTGCTGCCCCGCTCTTCTCGTACCCCTCTTCTACTTAAACCTCCAAACCACCCCACCGTCTTGTGAAAAATCGTCTCTGTATGTTATTCCTTCCCTACCCTTAGCTTGCATCCCCCTTCTGCCTCTACCCTCAACACTATCACCATATTCTTTTCATTTGACTAATAAACACATTTAGCATACCGAACAAGCCTACGTTCTTCTGAGAAATTTTCACCGTCATCTCTCTCTAATCTCAACCGAAAACATCATCTACAATGGGGTATGTTGCGTCCAACCGCTGATCTTTCTTCCTTTCCACCTGGTTGGATTCCATCCCTTTCTCGTATTTCGACGGCTGCACTTGCTGCTACTTCGCCGATTGCCATTGTTGATTACAATTTGCTTGATCTATCATTACAATTGCTAACGCTTTTGCTATAGTAAGGAGAAGTCTCATCTCAACGTCGTTGTCATTGGACACGTCGATTCCGGAAAATCCACCACCACCGGTCATCTTATTTACAAGGCAAGCCACTCCCATTAGTTCAAACTTGGATGATTTATCATCGTTTCGCTATTTTTCATTATCTAGTAAAACTATGCTAACTATTTTTTTTGTCTAGTGCGGTGGTATCGACAAGCGTACGATCGAGAAATTCGAGAAGGAAGCCGCTGAGCTCGGAAAGGGATCCTTCAAGTATGCCTGGGTTTTGGACAAACTGAAGGCTGAGCGTGAGCGTGGTATCACTATCGACATTGCTCTCTGGAAGTTCGAGACTCCCAAGTACTATGTCACTGTCATCGGTTTGTTCTCTCCATTTAGCCTTCTTGGTCTTAATGTATTCAACTAACGTGTGTTCAATTCAGACGCCCCTGGTCATCGTGATTTCATCAAGAACATGATCACTGGTACCTCCCAGGCTGACTGTGCTATCCTCATCATTGCCGCCGGTACTGGTGAGTTCGAGGCCGGTATCTCCAAGGATGGTCAGACTCGTGAGCACGCTCTACTTGCCTACACCCTCGGTGTTAAGCAGCTCATTGTTGCCATCAACAAGATGGACACCACTAAATGGTCCGAGGACCGTTACAAGGAGATTGTCAAGGAAGTTTCCAACTTCATCAAGAAGGTTGGATACAACCCCAAGACTGTTGCCTTCGTCCCCATCTCTGGTTTCAACGGAGACAACATGATCGAGCCCTCCAGCAACTGCCCCTGGTACAAGGGTAAGTTTTTCTTTTACATTTTTGCCGATCTCGTACTGACTGCTTCGGGGCTTAGGTTGGGACAAGGAGACTAAGGAGGGTGGCAAGTCCTCCGGTAAGACCCTTCTCGAGGCTATCGACTCTATCGACCGCCCCGAGCGTCCATCTGGAAAGCCTCTCCGCCTTCCCCTTCAGGATGTCTACAAGATCGGTGGTATTGGAACAGTGCCCGTCGGACGTGTCGAGACCGGTATTATCAAGCCCGGTATGGTCGTTACCTTCGCCCCTGCTGGTGTGACCACCGAAGTCAAATCCGTTGAGATGCACCACGAGCAGCTCACTGAAGGTGTTCCTGGTGACAACGTTGGTTTCAATGTCAAGGTTTGTTATTCACCTATTGACCCTTGTTGCTAATCATCATATACTAATACCTTTATACTTAGAACGTCTCCGTCAAGGAAATCCGTCGTGGTAACGTTGCTGGTGACTCCAAAAATGACCCTCCCAAGGGTGCCGAATCTTTTAACGCCCAGGTCATCCTGATGAACCACCCTGGTCAAGTCGGAAACGGATACGCACCTGTCTTGGACTGCCACACCGCCCACATTGCTTGTAAGTTTGCTGAGTTGCTTGAGAAGATCGACCGCCGTACCGGTAAATCCGTTGAGCAGAACCCCAAGTTCATCAAGTCCGGTGACGCTGCTATCGTAAAGATGCAGCCTTCCAAGCCCATGTGTGTCGAGGCTTTCACTGAGTACCCCCCTCTTGGACGTTTCGCCGTACGTGATATGAGACAGACCGTCGCTGTCGGTGTCATCAAGTCTGTTGTCAAGATTGACAAGGCCGGAAAGGTTACGAAGGCTGCTGTCAAGGCTTCCAAGTAAGTTCATCCGTTTTCTCACCAACAATAAGTTCTAACATGTCCGCAGGAAATAAGTGCTTCCTTCTCTGGGTTTTGGGATGATTTCGGTGTTGTGATATTCCTCTGGGTCTGGCTTGGTTTGAGTGATTGTTATAAAAAGTTGGCTGGCCACAGGTTAGGGGGATGTCTTTCCGGGTTTTCTTTTGTCATGAAATGAGAAATGATAAAGTGTTTTTTTCTGGGCCAAACTCAATTCCCACTTTCATCGTGATATGATACTTGTGAAATTGTCCAATGACGTCTACATACCTTGGAACTCAAGCTTTGTGCCAACCGATGACAACTAGTATTTGCGTGCCGGGTAAGAAAACTATCTTCATGATTGGCTACTTTTTTTGAAGTACCTGCCACTCATAGTCAGACATTTTTTCTGGCATGGTTGCAACTTTTCCAAAGCCTTCGCTAGCAAGTTCATTACTTGCCATGTCAGGTACAAGCGACCGGAAACCGGTTCTTGCAACCTCATGTTCAGCAATCGACGATGTTCTGAATGGCGGATTTCCGTATGATTCGGTCACATCTATTTCGGGTTCAATACCACCCACTAGAACATTGGTACGTGTTGTCCTGATTCTGCCGTACTACATCGCATTGAACTAAAGTCTACCTGGTATTAGGTAGCAATGCACGCATTTGCTTCGCATCTTCTCTCTGATCTTACTACTGAAGCAACATGGGTTGATACGAACGGAAGCTTCTCCGGAGGAATCCTAAAAGACATCATTTATTTCAAACTGCGGCAAGGTGATGTCAACCAGGTGCTGGAAAGGGCGAAGGTCGCCCGTGTCTTCGATCTACTTGGACTTGCGGAGACCATCGATGAGATCAAGTTCGATCACGAGAAGCGGCGGAGGGCCACCGAAGTTGTTCGCGACAGCGATGGTGAGGATGAAGATGAGGACGATGTGTTAGAAAATACCCCTTATCCACAAACGAAATGTGGAGTGAGGTTGATCGTCGTGGATAATATCACGCAGCCATATGCGTCGATGGTGAATAAGAATCAACTTCAAGGCATGGTTTTCCCCTCCAGAGACCTTGACCCAAAAGTTTGCTAAAGCTTTGTGTAGGTCAGGCAATGTTAGTGACAATACAGAGGAGTCTGGCATTGCTTTCGAGGGACTTGAATATCGCTGTCTTGCTCCTCAACGACATCCCACCTGCTACATCTGCTCTCCAGTCCAAATATACGTCTCGACACATCACGCTCCAAAGCGTATTTGAGTCGGTTTCTTGGAGGCTTCCGCACGGCCCTACATATACGTATGGGGTTGATCTACACCTCCTGCTTTCTCAACCCCCCCAAGGACCGGGAGATGCTACTTCTCGGCTTGATGGGGGTTTTAAGAATTCACCAAGAGAGGATACGGTTGTTGAAGTTTTGGTGGATAGAGTTGGAAATAGGAGTGGACACTGGGGAGCATTTACAATTGTGGGAACAGAACTCAGGGAGCTTATCATGCCATAGGCATCTTTCATCTAGACCCAATGTGCCTAAACAACCTATCCAGTGTACATGTGGGTTTCTCAGATCTTGAAGGCTCACCATCTAATTAAATTACGCCACCCGACCTAATCAATGGACTGCACGTGTAGTCTATATAAAGTAACTAATTCAAGGGTTGAAAACTGACTGCCACCAAAATACTAAAGACGCACGTCGTAGGTATATATTCAGACCGTTCCTTTGCAAGACCAGCATAGAATTCAAGTCAATTTTTAGTTCTGTCAGTGCAATACGCATCAAACACGGGTCTTCCAACCGTACTTTGTACAGTACAATGGATACGTGCTAGCCAAATATTACCACCCGATTTCCTCCTATATATCATTAGACCAGCTAAAAATTTGTAGCAGGGATGTACCTTGAGTGATCAAGGTGTTATGCCAAGCCAGTCTTCTTAATCCATTCAAGCCTCTTTAAGTTTTCTTTCACCAGAACATGCCACCACCATCATCAGGGTCACTGTTAGCAATATGTTGCCGCTGCCAATTACGAGCTGCTTCTCGATCACCAAACACGACTCGTGCCATCGGCATCCGTGCAGCATCCAAATCGACCGTATATCCGACGTCCTCGACTTTCAACGATGATAGTACTACGCCATTCTCCAACCCAAATCAAGGTACCAAAACAAAGTCCGGACAGGAACTCATTGTCCTCGGGCCGCTACGTCCTCGTCCTCTACCATCAGTAGACGGACTGTACAATACGGTTGAACCTCTCAGCACAGGCGGGCTAGCTGAATTGTCAAAATCAATTCTTACATATGAACGGGAGGCGGAGCTTGATTCGACAAAAATGGAGATATCATTGTTGAAGCCGTTGGAGCGACGGGTCTCCAAAGAACGATTTGAACAGCTTTACAACCAGCTATTTCAAGCCTTCAATCTCTTTCAATTGCGGAGTTACTATGATAGCGCGGTCCCACAAACCTCTACAACACCGAAACTTGCCAAATCTGCGCCAAAAATAGATACTATAAAATGGATAATGCAATATCGATGGGGTATGGTAATTGCCGAGGAAATCGCCGAGCGTGAGGACGTTATTGTCACCGAAACAATAAAGACAAACAAACGCGACATCTTCTTCCTTATCGGCGAGGGTATGCTTCACCCAGCGTTTGCATTTTTTAGGGATGAAAGTCGTGACAGTAACTGATAGATTTAGACGGTCGTATCCTACGATACTGGGCCCATCGTGGTAACGCTAGGATTACAGTGGATGTGGCGAATAACTTGCTCAGTATACGGGCAAGTCGTGCTAGCATAGAAGAGATTCAGAAATGGTTGGATCATCTTCTCAGCTCGATCCTGACCGAAGTTTTGGACATCTCTGCCACATCAAGAATTGCACCTTTTGGAGATGGCGCTATTCCAGTAATTGCGCGCATGACGAACACTTTCATTGAGCGCATAGATAACCGCACCGTACGTGGTTCACATACACCAAGCGCTACTTTGATACTGACTACTATATAGCTTCGCATTGCCGGCCTTGGACCTGAGAGAAATAGAATGGACGACGCTCGACGCCTCCTCTTGTCTTCAATTGATTTACGACTTCGATCCAAGGAATCTTTATTATTCAACCCACCCATGGACAATGCGAAAAAAGGTGCTCTATTCCCTTTCTCTGAGGGATCTGCATTGCCATGGACTTTCCGGAACCAAAACTGGGGTCGCTGGAAGCTCGTGACGAAAAAACCCCTTCAAGGCATCAGCCGGCCAAAGTTTGCAATAGATACCTTCGACATCATAAGGCGAGTGGATGGCGGCCGAGGATCCCTGGAGACCGTTCGCGAGGCACTGGACCAAATGGGCGGAAATATACCCCAAGATATACGGGAACGAGGACTAGCAACAGAATACGAGGCAATAATATGTCACCTCCTCTACAGCATTAACACCGACGACTATAATATCAGGGCCGACCATTATGAGCTTGATATGCCAAGCTTCATTCAAAAGTTTCACGACAAACCCCGAATCCTTTGCAACGCCTTCCCCGGGATTCCAGTGTTCGCGCAAGACCCAATCGGGCGGTCCAATTTCGAGATCCCCGCGCCGCCCCTGCAAGGTGCATCCTCTAAGGAATATTTCCAGCTTCGATTTCTTCCATCACCGTGGTCAAACCCCACTTCTTTTGAGCGCTACCCACCCGTTCGAATGACGGTCGAAATCGACTCCATTGCTGGCACCCCACATACACCCAGAATATTCGCGCTAGGGTCTGAATGCAACGCAGACGTACTGCTACCCCGACTACCCTGCGATCTACGATTCGTACGCCGCGACGAGTGTCTCCTCCACGTCCGAGATGATACTGAGCATGGCGGAGTTGATTCCAGAGAATGGGCTAGATTCATGACAGAGAGTCACTTGAACCCTTCTCAGAATTTGAAACTCCGCGCGTCACCAAAACTGCAGATTCATATCCCGCCGTGGATGGTTCTGCCCTCAGCCTGGGCTCCTACCGCACCCTTTGCTGCACCGATCGATTACACGTTCACTGGGATGGAATACCGGCGCGTAGTCAGCCTGGAAGAAAAGGGATACGTCCTTTCACGCACTGTGGTGGAGGGTGGTGTTAGCGGAGGTCGAAGAACAGAGGTGAAATTGCAATACGTTCCGTTCTCCCGTTCTTCAGATCCTGCGAATGGGCATGGTAGTGAAGGTGCCGAAGCCTCTAGTCCTTCTGATCCCCTCTCTGTTGGTGAAGGCTTTGTTGCGTTTGTGAATAAAGCAATTAGTTTCGTTGCTTCGGTGGACAGCTTCCTGGGTAGGAAGGGATCGCCGTGAGAAGTCCTTCTCGTCTGTATCATTAGGATTTTACTTTGTATGTATCTATGGGGTGTATGTATTATATGGCGTACGTTGGTTGGTGTTATTGATAGTGGGTACATAGCGGTTACGACACATGTAAAATACAATAGATGGGGCCTTTGGGTAATCATGCAGTCATAGCTTTTTTTTTTGATAGTGTCCTCAAAGAATGACAATCGGATGAACCTAGGTGGGTACAATTTGATTGAATCCAATGTGACAAGTGACAGACAGTTACTACCGATCCAGTTAAGAACGCCTGCTTGACAATGTGCTTTGTTGAGTGCATCCCAAGACCAAAGAATATGTACACGCAAACGATAGCCCTTTACCAGAAGAACTATGACCACTAATAAAAAGTCCCGGAGAACAAATAACTTAAACCATTGCAATCCCACGCGCCGAAGAAGCAAAACCAAGCACAAGCAATCAAAATGCAGTACATCATTGAAAGAAAAAAAACACCTAAAGAGGCTATTATCTCTCACTATAATCTGTCCGATGACGTTTACTGTTCCATCCAACGAATAATAAAGCAAAATAAACAAAGCAAAACGGTGGTTTCCGTTGCCTCCAAATGGATTGATTACCGGAATTCGTATGTTGGAAATACAGGTTTTTGTGGCTTCAAGGTCAGCTCTTGATATGGCTGACTCTGTGGATCGTAGTAATATCCCTGAATATGACCATCTTCTCTCTTCAAAGACAAGAAATAGAAACCGCCAATGGTGAGGCCGCCAACATCAGGATCAGGCGAGATGAAGCACTTCTCTATAATTCCTGTTCAGCCTTAAGCTACAGAATCCACTGGGTAAACATACCTTTCCATCTCATGAAAACCCAGTTATCGGTCAGCTCTTTCATGAAGCTTTTAGAGACTAAGTTCTTGACAAGTTCCTTATTGCTCATGTGTACAAACGGCTCCAGCTTGCGCCAGTTATTTGCATCATCCGACAGACTGCTAGAAAAATTCAGGGTCTCGAAAGAATGTTTGTTGAAGTCTATAATCTCGCCCTCCAGGTAAGTTATTATGCTGGAGGAGGCGGAGTTGGTTTTCCTGTCTGTGAATGCTTCCATAGTACCCGCTGCAAATCCGGGCTAGTTAGATAGATCTAAATTGATAATCAAGTGAACTTACTCAGGCGTAACTGGGAGTAGTCAATACTCGATATGCTAACCTTTACGGTCCACTGACTTGCGCTAGCAATTGAAGACCCTCTGGTAGAGGAACTTTCACCGTCAATGGATGGTAAACTATTGGATATATTTGCATGCAACGAGGAAGTTGACGAAACAGAAGAGTGCGCTGAGCGCGGCGATATGGCAGATAGGGTCGGCGCAATTTGAGATCCCCAAAATACACCACCGGCCTTCAACCACGAGGTTTCAGCTGCCCGCATAAACGATGTATTCAAGACGAAATCTTCGCATCGGAGTTGCTCCTCACAGAGCTCCAGCCAGTCCTCACCATTATGAACTCCCGCCCTGACCGCCAAACGCAAGCTTTCTTCGGGAGTACGACACATCCGAACTTTTGAAAGATAATCAATTGCTTTTTCAACCTCTTTGGATGCCGCCGGAAGGAATAAGTCTGTCCCGTGGTCACTTCTGCTAGGCCTAAAAAACCGAGCTCGGGATACAGTATCCGATACACGCCCATCTAATCTAGACCTGCTAGCATCATCCATTCGTTCTCTTTCAAGCAAAGTAGGGTCTTGCCAGTGAGCTCGTGGGTAGCTGGGTCGACGCGGATTGTTATTCCTCAACGACTGCATAACTGCCATCCTAAATGTAGAATCTCCAGAGCCAGGTCCAGGGCCTCCACCAAGCTCCCCATATCGATTTGACACGCGAAGCTCTCTTGCTTCCAAAAGTGAATTAATATCCCTCGCGTGATACGGAAGCTCCATTGACAAGTCTTCATCAAGCGTACCATAATTAAACAGTGGTGGCAAAGTACGACTTTCGGGATTGTCTGCGCCACCAACAGGTACACCTGGTGCTGGGGCCCAGTCATACACTGATTGCCGTTGGCCCGGTCTCACCAATGGTATGCGTGGACCATAAGCCTGATCCCTCGGTTGCCTAAAGTCTTGATCTCGAGAATTGCGACGACTGGCGCCAGCTCTGCGAGGTCGGGCACCCAAATCTATCCCATGATCATAGGTTCGGTGAGGGCGATGCAGAAGTGATACGCCGCCAGACCGAGCTCCTCGTGAATCCCCGTCAAACAAAGACGGCGTATGTCGAGCTAGCGGGAGGTTGCGAGCAATGTCGAATTCAGCAGCACCAGGTAAGGGGGCCGATCTTCGATGCGGTGCAAGCGCAGGAGTGTCCTAAATACAAACGAAAGCTTATCAGCGCGGATATTCTTTGAACTGCAGAGGAGCAGCTGCCGAAACAACGAGGTCTACGGTCGTGATTGCTTACCGAAGGAGAGTTGGCGGGAGGCATCTGCAGCTCGTATTGTAAATAATGGGGAAGCTGGATCGAAATACAGAGCTGAAGCCCGGTCGGGGGAGGGGATCGGCAATGTGGTGGAAGTGAAGCAGTCTGGGTGAGATAGTGCTAGGCAGTTGCCCGAGATGGATTGGTTGTCGAGCTACCACTTATCCTAGAGTGGAGCTAGTTCTACTCCCGGTAATTGCTGGTGCTGGTGCTGGCGCGCAAATCGGCAAGGCTGAGTGAAGAAGAAGCTCAGCCGTTGCGATGTGGTGCGGAGGTAGGTTTGTGGTTGTGGTGCGTGCGGTTGATGTGTCAGGAGCTGCTGCTGCTGCTGCTGATCTCGGCATCAGCGGCTGTCACTCTGGGTATGCCATTTGTCGTGTGTTGCCAGGCGGAAACAAACAAACAAAACGACAATGCCACGATGCCTCTTTGGCTTTATCATTATTATACTTAATTTTAATCATATAATATGTGTTGGATTAATCCTCGATGATTTCACTCGTTTTCCGTTTCTTTCAGCCGTGAAACCCACTCAATCAACCCCAACAAACTTAGCACCGTACTGTATAACTAATTTATCGCTCAGGTGTCCCAGGTTCAAGGGAATTGTCAATGGCTCTTCTCTGGGGAGCTAATCCCAGCTAATGTAATGTAATGCAATGTAGTGTAGTCTCCGACTCCCCGACCTGCTTTAGTCCCCTGCTCAATCACTTATCTGCATCAAACGTGCGTGCTACATATGACTGCGTGGCTTTCTGCCTCACTTTCTGTCGACTCGCGGTGCTATAGCCACTTAAGCACCTCGTAATGCCATATCTACCATAGTGAGCAGAACCATTAGATCGAGCACTGATTGTACCCTAGAAGCCAATGTGTTGCTGGAACGGCTATAAACCCCACCTTCAAGATAAATCGGAAGCCAGGTGAGGCATTGATCACGGAAAAGACGTTTATACTCCGACTTCACTTCCAATTCAACCCAAAGGTACCTACAAACACTGAGGTAGAGTAGATCTAAGTGCATATATCTACCTTGGTAGGGAATTTACATTACAACCGACTACTGGGGCTTGCCCCCTTAGACCTAACCATCCATTTCCCTTCAAACACACTCAATCGCGCCAAACTACACCGAGCTTCAAGCCTTAGTTTCCCTGCCTCCGGATCAAAATGGAAACGTCCGAGATCTGTCACTTTTGTAAAATCCCTGAAGTGCGAATGCATCTCCATGATTTGGGGATTTAGTCCATAAACCTCACTTCTGCAACGTACGATATAGCTGCAATACAGTACCTAGGTAGGTATAGAAAGGTTCTCATCATCGATATATCTGAGCTCATCGTTGATTTTTCCATGAAAAACTAGATACCATTTCCTGCATGTGAGTCCATAGTTGCGTTATAAGTCGTTTCTTGTTGCTTGCTGCTCGTCCTCCTGCCCATCCAGACGACTTGTAGGCAGTTGTGGTAAGGTACACTTTTACCCTTGTTGTCCTCTTCCCCGGAACGCATGAACTCTCCTCCTCGATTGTTGTCGATTCCACACGATGTCATGGGATCCAAATACTTTGCACCAGTAATATATTACCCGGGCACATCCTCAAGGAACCGGCAATTGCAAATGAAAAAAAAAAAAAAAAAGGCACTCCTTACCTTACTGCTGACTTTGTTGTACCTCTGCATGCATTAGCCCAATTTTTCATTACGATGAGGTCGTGATGAATAGAGATCCTGATGAATAACTCAGTAGGTATGTCTGGTGGTAGTTTACGTCCGTTGAGTACGGTAGCCTGGGGAGTGGGGAAGGTGGGGAGTGGGGAGTTGTTTTACCCCTCTCTTTGATCAGAGAAACGTCCCATAAAGTCACTTAAAGATATGCACCTCAAAACCACACAGAGGGGAAACCCAGTACTCGAATATCATGAGCCATTCCGTATTCAGCAGCCACATGCGTAGCGTGGAGTACCCTAGCTGGCTCCAATTGCGCAAGTCGAAGTATCACTCCTACCCTCCTATGTAGCCGTCTAATTCTGCCTCCAATTCATACCAAGCGTCCCATCTAATATTTGTATCTAGAAATATTGCAGGAACACCTGGATGAAACTATTCCAAACGGAGTTCCCGCAGGCCTGTCCGCGTTCCGATCTCGATGGTACGATTTTTTTTCTCCTCTTTGCTCTCTCCCACGGCTACTCTGTCCATTCAATTGCGGACGTGCATCGTCGGTTTTTCAACCCACGGAAGAGAAATATAGGAACCGGTGACAAACTTTGACCTGCAAGACGCAGTTCGCTAAAGATATCGATTATCGGTATCTAATAATGATAGGTGTTTCCCAGTATCTCACTCTCCAATCGTCTGTAAATCCGAACAGCGTTTTCTCAATCCACAAATCCAGCGGCTTTCACCTCACAATCACGCAACACAACGTTGAACACGCAGCACGCACACCTTCGCATCTCCTCCTTTCCCCTACTTTCCTCGACCATGTGAGGGATTCGGCGTTCCAATGCTATCACAGCCCACAGCGGTTTATGCGCGGCAGAAAAAGTGGCCATATCGGCACTTGTGAGTTGAACAACGATTCTGTCGTTCGTACAAACAAACCCATCAAACTCTAAGAGACAATGGCAAGCTGCAGCTCTTATCTTTTGCAGCCGGCAAACAGTTTTCGTTCCATTGCTTCGAGCAAAGTGGCTGAGAGGCTGGTTGCACTCAAAATCACTATCTACACTCTAAATCTTAGTTTCCTGATGTTAGTTATGTGCCGGACGTTGAGGGGGGCGCATTGGAGGAGTCAAGCTATCGTCTGACGTCGGGGTTGTCGATCAGCTTGCATTTGCATCCTGCAGCTAGAATCACGATGATGCATCCGAATTTTGAAACCCGAGGACTAGGGCGGCAGGGATTGTCGAAGTAAAGTAAATCCCGATCCCGTTGTAGCACATACCTTGTAGCTCCACCGTAAACTGGCGAATGAGTTCCCGTGGAGAGGTACTTTACTCGCAATGCTTCCGGTATCTAGATGGAATATAAAATCTCCCGGGCCTTCCATCCTCCAGCGCAAGCACCCGTTAATATCTTTCAGAGCAACTTCCTCTTCTCCTCTTAATTGTAACCAGTTCCTAGTCTGCCCCACAAGATCTGGCTCCAGTCCACAGACTAGAATAATCCGAATCTATCGATATATAAAATCCCATCCAGGTTACTACCCCTTCCCCTGTTCTTCTCGTTATCGGTTTCCACAATTTCTCAGGTTCGGACTCACGGATTTTGTTTCGCTTGGTTTCCACCCAATTGCTCTGCATTGTTTTGAGACCAGCAAGCGGCAGCGGCTGTAATTAACACGATGTCTTTTCTTTTCGCACCTCCCAATCATTTGCATCTGATATACCCTCCAGCATTGGTCTTTTCCGTTGACATTGTTTTACTGAAGCTACCATCACATATATACATCACAATGGCCAAAATCAAGACGATAGAATATTTCCGCGTCCTCCCCCGATGGCTCTTTGTCAAGGTCACCTCAGAAGATGGATCATACGGCTGGGGAGAGTCTACACTGGAAGGCCACACGGAAGCAATCGAAGGCAGTTTGGACGAGCTTATTGGAAGATTCATTGGCTATGAAGCAGAGTAAATCTCCATATCTCCACAAACATACATTTTCACCTCAATTAACATTTTCACAGCGATATCGAGCATGTCTGGCAAGTAGCCTGGAGATTAGGCTTCTACCGTGGCGGCGCCGTCTTCATGTCTGCTATCTCCGGAATTGATATCGCCCTATGGGATCTGAAGGGTAAATATTTAGCCGATATCTTGATCCTCACTAACAGCTCGTGGCCAAACAGGCCGCAAACTTGGCGTTCCGGTGTATTCCCTCCTTGGAGGAAAGCTTCGCGATAAGGTCGCTGTATACTCCTGGATTGGAGGCGATCGGCCTAGTGATGTGACGATTCAAGCGTACTTCCTCCATTTTACCACTCTTTAGGCTCTTTATTAACATTTCACCACTAGAAAACAACGCAAAGCCCAAGGGTTCACCACTATCAAAATGAACGCCACTGAGGATCTAGGCTGGCTCGATTCTCCGAGCAAACTGCAAGCATCTGTGGACCGTCTCAAAGCTGTGAAAGAAGCCGGCCTAGACGCCGGTCTCGATTTTCATGGCCGAGTTCACAAGCCCATGGCGAAGCAGCTTGCAAAGCTACTCGAGCCCCACCAGCCGTTGTTTATCGAGGAGCCATTGCTTTCGGAGCATCCAGAGGCAATTAAGCATTTCAGCCAGCAGACCACAATCCCAATTGCGTTGGGAGAACGACTCTACAACCGTTGGGATGTGAAGCCGTTTTTAGAGTCTAGCTGCATTGATATCTTGCAGCCTGATGTTTCGCATTGCGGTGGTATCTCGGAGATTCGAAGAATTGCGGCCATGTGTGAGGCATATGATGTAGGACTTGGTAAGTCCAATATTTGAACCACGTGGTGGATTGTGAACGACTAACACTTCCAGCCCCGCACTGTCCTCTCGGTCCCATCGCTTTTGCTGCATCCCTCCAGATCGCTGTATCTTCGCCAAACTTTGTCATCCAGGAAATGTCAGTTGGTATCCATTACAACAAAATGACACCTCCGGGAGCCGGAACTTTCGATCTTTACAGCTACCTAAAAGATCCCTCAGTCTTTGATGTTTCTGAGGGCTTTGTCAAGCGTCCTACTGGCACTGGAATTGGAATCGAGGTTGACGAGGAGATGATCCGAAAAGTTAGTAAGGACTGCAAAGCGTGGAGGTGTTTGGAATTCTTTGGGCCTGGAGGCGAAGTCAGGGAGTGGTAAATTCTTAGCTTTCAATTGGTATACAAAGAGAGAGCTCGAGCACACAATCAGGGGAGCTTTTATCGGTATACAGACGCACATGATCAGAAAAGGTGCCGCGGGAGTTATCTTGGTTTATGATCCATTTACGTACTTCCTAGTAGTTATTAAGTTTTAATAGTTAACCGAATGAAATTTTGACTGCTTAAGAGTTTTTGTCTCCACTCAATATACTTGCTTAGTATGAAGTACCTTGTACATGTATCAGGACAAATTTTTATCCGGTGGCCGATCTATTTATCTCACTCCAAAACCCTACCAACCAAGGATAACGATAATCAAACGGAATAACTTTCAGAGAGGTGTGCCTGGATTAACTTCCAGATCTCTGGGTACGATTGTGCAAGTGCAGAATGGGCCAATACATCTTTAATCCAACCTCACACACCATTTCCACCTGGCAAATCTCCTGCACCTGCATATCATTATCAACCCGGTTTTCAAGCCTTCTATGCATGGCGTTATCCTTCGTAATTTCTCTGTACCACCGCACCAAATCTCAACGCCCCATCAGGTTGCTTTTCCGGTAGCCCGTCCAACCATATGCATGTGAAGAACATTTGAACATTTTTGTGCGATAAGAGTTACGAGTCCGAGTGACAATCGGTGCCCCCAACTGCGATCTCGGATCGCTACTCCCCCAATTGAATCTCTAGATATAAATCCAACAAGTTTATCTAAGCCACCGGATGGGCCTCCTACAACTTCTGAAAACAGACCGTGCAGATTGTCTGCCCTTTCTGCCCGCCAAAGGTAAAACTTGAATACTTGACCTTCCCAAACCACCTCAATTCCGCGCACTCAGCCTCAATTCTCCTTTTCAGCTCCTCCTCCGTCCAATTACAACTAGTAACGACCAGCCAGCCACCCTTCTTCAAAACGCCCGCCACCTTATCTGGGTAACACTCCACAACCCTCCGTCCGTCCAGCGCCTCATCGCTCAAAGAGATGGCATCAAAAGTTCCCTTATCCAGGACAACCTCAAATCCCGCCTCTGGAACCCACGCGGCCGATGCGAGATCGTCCTTAATAACATCCACCACCTCGAACCGCGTGCTGTCCGCCACACCACGCCCCTTTGCTATCGTCTCGGCGAAGGTGACAGACGCGGGTGAGTAATCTATTCCAACCATAGTACCCGAGTAGCCTTCTTCGAGAAGCTTGAAGAGGAGGTGACCGTTTCCAGTGCCGACATCTAGAAACGAGGTAGTGGATGGAGATAGCGGCAGGGTGTTTAGGTAGCGTAGGATTCGGTCTTCGGCGTCAGACTCTTCGAACCAGATTACTCCTTCGTCATTGGGGTTTTCGAGGAAGTTTTGGATCTCGTTATGGTAGGCCTGTTCCCAACTGCTGCGAATTACTCTCAACAGGGGCCGTAAGCGATTTCAACAGAGAAGGAAGCTCACTGCTCTTTTGTGCTGAGCTTGGAGGGGCCGAGATGCTCCATGTCGCTGCTCAAGGTTGTTTTGGTAGTCATTGTCGATGGAGGATGTAGAGGCAGTATGCGGGGTGAGGCTCTTCATATTCAACGGGAAGTTCCGAATAGTGGGGTATCATACATTACAGTTGTCCGAGTGTTGGGGTCTATCAAAAAATTGGCTCCCAATTCAGTACCTCACCGTCTTAATCTCCTTCCCATGCTTCTCCCAAAAACTTCTGCAACTTCCGTGTCCACCCCAGCCGTGATTCCACCAGTTCGGCCGTTCGGTCTTTTCCCTCAATCCTGGCACCAATTCCCCCATCCCCAATTTACATAACTTACAGACTTTCCCACTTCCTCTTCCCTGTCCTACCTTCCATTCTTCTAAGTCCGGTACAACCTCACCCATCGCCGCTTTTAGCCTCCCTATCCCCTCCTTCCAGATACGCATTGCTTCCTTAACCTCCCTGTCCTCTCTTTGCACCTGTAAATTGGCCCCAGCACCTAGCTTCATATCTCCTCGTCCTCCGGCTTTCCCAGCTGGTGGGAGGTTTGCCGAGGACCATGTCTGACGACGTCGCCCAGCGATAATTCGTCCTGCTACACGCCCGAGCTCACACACACCCTCTAAGAATTCCTTGGTCTTTGGGTACGCGAGTACCCTTTGTCGTAACGGAAAGGGAAGTCCCTTCAATTGGTCGAGGAGGTGGTTTTGGGGTAGCGAGAAGAGAGGAATGATCGTCTGCAGAAGTATAGCAACTGGTGGGAATTGTTCTGGCGGTGGAGGCTGTGGTGGCTTCGGCGATAACGCAAAAGCTTTCAATGATATATTTGTAGGAGGCGGCACGGCTGGAAGACTCGTAGAAGTTCGAGGCAGGAACTGAAATGCTGGTGGCTCGGGTGCTCTAGACGGGGCTGGCCTAAACGACACCACTAACGTTTCCATAGTATGCCGGGATGTCGGTGGCGGGGGAGTGGGCCGGGGCGGAGAGGCAAAGAAAGCTTGAGGTTCGGGCGTTCTATTAGACGTTGTAACGAAGTCACCGAAATCATCTTCATTTGCTGCAACAATACCGGCGGGGAGGGAGTTTCTAGATGGTTCTGGTTTCGGAGGCGAAGGGATCGAGATCCCAAAGTCGTCAAAGAGACTTTGGGAATGGATATGATTGCGAATGAATTTCGATGGTGGTGGTGGCCGTGGCGCCGCCGAAGCGGTTTCGAAGGTTCCAAAATCGTCAAACCCATCGTTTGTATAGAGCTCACTCGTCGACGTGCTCCTCTGCGGTGCCAAATCGAGCAACCCGGAGGAATAAGGGTCTATACGTGAAGATTTGTTGTATCCAAAAGATGATCTTGGGCTAACAGGCCGTCGCTTCTCTTGATGTTGGAGTGCGCTCACTGGTCTGCTCGGTGATTTGGCGGAAACAAGACCGGTATCCATAATACCCAGGAGATCATCGAAGGTTGCGGCGCTGGGGCTATGGCGGTGGCCATGGCTGAGCGAATGCGACGCATTGTGTTGGATTTGAGAACAAGGTCTTGGTGGATTAATCTGTGATTGTAAATGTGAATGTGTGTGTTTGTGTGTTTGTGTTGATTTCTGTTGGACGGCGGGGGTTGGGGGTTTAGGGGGTTGGTAGAAGGAGTCGAACTCTCTCAGGAGATCCTGTGACATGGCTACGGGCAACAACACCACATGTGACGGAGAAGAAGTTCCTCGTACTGGATGAAAACGACGCTCATGGTAGGGCGACGGTGGTCGTGGTGGTGGATGGATCGAAGAATCCTAAAATATAATAAGCTTCCCCTCGGATATCGGATGCGATGCCTGAGTCGACGTGAGACGCAAGTCGGGAGATGCGTTGCTATTCTAAGCTGGACAGGACACGGTTGCCCCCTCCGCCGCAGCTCAAATGTCAAAAGTATACTTTACTCCACCGTAAACAATGAACTCAACATATCCTACATTTTCCCCGCCATATAGGCTCACTCTTTTGAAGCACGTCGTTCTTTACTAGTTGACTACTTTCCAGCACTCATCTAAACTCATCGCGCGAATACAGACACGAACATGGCGCGTCGAAAGCAATTCTCGCTACAGCGCAATCCCCCTTCCTCTTCCTCCGGAGTGTCCACCCCTTCAAGCTCCGACCATGACCCAATAACAGAAGCCGCCGAATCTCTAACCCACCAAGCCGAACAAGCCCCCGACCATGGAAGTTCAATCTTTCAGCTCATCATTTGCATTAGCGGGATCTACGCTTCATTGTATGTTCCCTCCTCCGCCGTTCCAGAGCCTATAGCTAATTTCTTCCGCAGCCTTGTGTGGGCCCTCCTCCAAGAGCGCATTACCACAACCTCGTATGGGCCTAACAAAAAGATCTTCCGCCACGCGCTGGTACTAAACACTGTACAATCCCTCTTCGCCTCGCTCTCTGGGTACGCCTACTTCCGGATCAGCTGTAGTAGCAGCAGCCTCACGGCAGCATCAAAGCGTGTTTTCCCCGGTGCTTCCATCTCTTTTCGCCTTCTCCTAGTGGCACTAACGCAAACCCTTGCCTCGCCATTCGGCTACGCAAGTCTCAAGCATATCGATTACATCACATACATCCTCGCCAAATCCTGCAAGCTGCTCCCCGTTATGTTTCTTCATGTAACACTTTTTCGGCGGAAATACCCGCTCTACAAGTATCTTGTTGTTGCGGCCGTGAGTGCTGGAGTGGCTGTCTTCACCCTTTACCCATCACACCCCAAGAAGGCGAAGAAGTCAGGAGTGTCCAATGAGGAGAAAAATGTCATCTGGGGGATGATGCTCTTGATGATAAACCTTCTGTTTGACGGGTTGACCAATACGATTCAAGATGATATATTTGCGAAAGCACCAAAGGGGACTGTGTCGGGGCCTCAGATGATGGTGGCATTAAACACCTTATCTTCAGTGCTGACAAGCGCGTATCTAGTGCTCAATCCGTGGAGCACAGAGTTGAAGGATGCTTTGGCGTTTATTGGAAAGCACCCTAAAGTTGGAATTGACATTTTGGGGTTTGCGTTCTGTGGTGCTGTGGGACAGGTGTTTATCTGTGAGTATCATTATAGCGATGTTCTGCAGCGAGTTCGGTGCTAATGGACGAGATGTAGTTTACACTCTTGCTAAGTTCGGTTCATTGGTTCTGGTAACAGTAACGGTCACGCGAAAGATGTTATCCATGGTGTTTTCCGTGGTTGCATTTGGTCACAGTCTCTCAGTCATGCAGATGCTCGGTGTTGGGTTGGTGTTTTCTGGTATTGGTGCTGAGGCAGAGGTAAAACGGAGGAATGGCGTTGCAAAGAAGCGGAACGGTCATATGAAGGAGTAAAGAAGTCATTCTTCGATAGACCGCGTAGTACGAGACACGTTTTGGCTTCGAAGTGGACAAATTACGATTAGATATAGACTTTAAGCTACCGCTGTAGAAATGTTATTGTTCCACTTCCAATCATGTACCTAGGTAGTCTTGAGCTAAACTCTACCCGAACATCATATGGTAATTACATTCATTTAAAGAACTCCGGCTTTGCGAATTTAGAGGAATGTTTCCAGGTTTAATTCCACAACTGAAACAGGGTATGGGATTTCAAACTTTTCTAGAACCGACGGGTGCAAACTATATAGTAAAGGCTATTAGTGACGTGGAAATCACGAGTGACTAGGCGTGAACCTACATTCCAAAAGTTCCAATAGTTTCCGGCTCGTGGATGATTTCAGTCTTAACAACCTTCTCATCGACGGTCTCCTGCTTTGTTTCTTTTCGTCTGATTCGGATGGAAGCCCCTCGGCCAGGGAAGTAAGTGGGATCTGTAAGATATTAGCTTGAATACTTACGTTGAGCTTTGCTCAGTTATGCTTACCGTCAACCGGCTCGATCCAGTATCCCTCTTTCTGTTCAGCTGCACCGGACGCGGAAGCTCTAGTGCTGAGCATCGCCATTAATCGGTCCAATAAGCCATGAATAACTTCGAAACCACTAGTCTTGCCACAGAAAGCAGCAGCAAAATGACGCTCGTTTTTACTCTTCCGCTCCACACATTCATCCTTGAAGGCAACGTCACTGGCCTCGAAAACCTTGATAGGTAAACTGTGCTTCCTGTTCTCTCTAATGGTCTTCAGAAGTCCTGGAAGAAGACTAGTGCGCACGATTTGATATTCTGCAGTTTTAGGATTTGCTAGCCGCACTGCGGTCTTTCCGTCGTCATTGCGGTTGAGCCACGCAAAGTTCTCATCATGCGAGCACAAAATCAGAGGCATAACCTCAGACCATCCACACAACGCAGACTCAAGACGGACAATATCCGCGAGTTTGTTTAGTGGTAGAGGTGCGGCAATTGTACCGCTGCCCTTGGGAAATGTTCTATCAAGCTCGTTGAAACCGTATGCGATGGCTACATCTTCCATGATGTCGCACTGGTGCAGCACGTCTGCCCTAGTAATGGGAATCTCAACATCTAGGAGGTCTGCATTGTCTGACGATGGTTTTGCCGAGATACACATTTTAGACAATAATTTGCATATCTGTTCGGCTGAAAGGTCGAGACCACAGCAGGCATTGATATAAGAGATCTCTGCCGTTGTTGTGCGGGGAGTAACATCTGGAACCTCTCTAGTTTGCTGGTTGTGGGGTGATATAATCTTAACTGGCTCAACAGTGAATGGCTCGTCACAGTATTGCGAGAACATGGCAATAAGCATGTTAGTCACGATTTCTGCCTTGGTACGATCCGTAGCCGTGACTTCGATGAGGACGTTTCTGGTATCCAGAGTGATCTTGGAACGGTCTCCATTGATGATGGGTGGCAGCGAGCATACAGTACGCTCCGAGTCCAGAACGACTGGATATACTCGCGAGTCGCGGATAATGTGAAGATAACGTCCAAGATGTTTGTCGGCCTATCTATGTAAGACACGGTATGTTTCAAAGGTAGGTGTTGTACCTCGTAAAAAGTCATGAGCTCACGAGCATTCATAACCTTCTCCTGATTTAATGGAGCAAAAACAATGTCCTCCGGGCGTAGAGCTTCATATGTAAAGGGCCCTTTGACGGTGTCTAGATCGTGAGTGCCCATCGAGACCAGGGTTCTTTGCCGGCACAAATTCTGGTGTAGCTTGTCTTGGAGTGCAATGAAAGAGTCATAGCGCTCTTGCGTGAAATTGATACTGCGCAATACTGCAGCAGAGATGTAGGGGCGTATTTGAGTGGTCTGGGGGCATTGATCAATATCTTCCCAAGGCAACTAACGGACTTCATCGCGAATACCTCCTTATGCACTATAATCTGGTGGATTTCACCGTCTGGTGGTGCAACGACTCTGTAATTTGGTATGGATGTTTTCTCCACGAAGATATTGAGCATCAAAGCTATTCCCTCAAAGCATAGCATGTCATATCTAGTCGCAAATATGAGTCAGAGCCCCTCAGTGCACCCGCTGAGTATGGTTGGTGGTTACCTGTTCGCGGGAATTTCGATCTTGAGCTGTGGAGCTTCGTCTTTTGGTCTGTCCTTATCGTATTCAGTCTTCGGGGTTGTTAATTCAGAATCTACTGATACAGCATCTCGTTGGAGTTTCGTACGTCTTCATCTAGTTCAATGCCTGCGACGATATGTTAGTGGGGTAATCACCACAGCTCCAATTGAGAGCCGCATACCAAATTCAAAGCACAGCTCATCGAACTCTTCAGTGGTGTACTCATGGCCGAGGGCCTTGAAGAGAGCGTACTTATCAACGGAGATGGTTGGCATGTTGGTGTTGGTGGGTGATAATCCGTGAGGATGTGACTGAGCTGATGGAGGGGTAGTGTGAGAATTGGCTGCGGGGCATATCACTGTCCGGTCAATCGGGTAACAAGGCGAATCAATGAGACGCCACACGACAAGGGTCCAGTGGACGTGCACAGCCACATGCCGCGGTTGGCGCACCTAAACAAATCGAACTTCGAGCGTCGAGTTCTCTCCTCGAGCAAGTGCTTCTAGGTAGTACCTCGAAAGAAGTCCTTTACAGGAGAGCTTCTTTGGCGCTTTGGCTATGAAGTTGAGAAAGTCCCTGAATCAACAGAATTGAAACTTTTTTGTCTGGTTTCGGTTGCTGTCGAGATATCCGTCTGTCCTGTCCTGTTGTCCTGTCGTCTGCTTCTTTCCACAACACAACCACAGCCCCTCATCCGCATTGTTCACAGATCAAGAATTCTACTCAACCCCTCCCCCACCCCCATTGCAACCCCGCCAAACGCTATCTCATCATTGTTCTCGTCCTCCTCTCCGCTTCCGCCGCCATCGTTCTCCTCATCTGTGCATAATCTCGTCTCGACTTTTACCTTGTTATCATCGGTCGCAATCAGTCATCATCGGTGCCCCGTTTCATCACCGCGTCAGTGCCCCAGTACTCACTCATCACTCTCTCCCATATCCATCTCCCGCACCATCAAATTCGCTGCTCCTCTCAACTTGAAGAGGCTGCCCGTGGATCGCGGCGTGTTTCTACTGTCTCCCTTCGCTCGGTTCCTGACATAGCGACACAAAGATTACCTTACTTCATCCCCGATAACGGCTTAGCTGTGTACCTGACACCAACACCACATTTTACGAATATCATATTCCGTCGGTACGACTTGGCTTACACTGAATACACAAAAACGGACCGACTATATAGCTAAAACACCACAGAATATGGATGTTCAAAACTCGAGTGATGAGCTTTATCCCATAGCCGTCCTAATCGACGAACTGAAGGTTTGTCTCTCTTGGGAAAGGATGGTTGGAATAGGGAGCAGGAGAGTAGGAGTATAGCGAATCGGCCAAGACTGACGTAGTTGTCGCTCTTAGCACGATGATGTTCTTCTTCGTCTCAATGCTATCAAGCGACTCTCCACGATCGCACTTGCCTTGGGCGCGGAGAGAACCAGAGATGAACTGATTCCGTTCCTAGACGGTATGCAACATTGACCGTATTGGGAACTATAGGGTCTGAGTGCTAACGACCCCCGACAGAGTCTGTGGAAGATGAAGATGAGGTCTTGACAGCTCTGAGCGAAGAGCTCGGAACTTTCGTGGAATATGTTGGTGGTCCCGACTATGGTCATGTTTTGCTTTCACCTTTAGAGAATCTCGCAGCTATTGAAGAGCCGCTTGTCCGTGAGAAGGTCAGTTTCCCTACCTCCTCCGGTCTGTCGGGGGTTATGCCAAGAAATACATCACTCACAGATTCCTAGGCTGTCGAGTCCCTCAACAAGATATGCGAAGATCTGTCACGCGGTCAAGTTGAGGAATTCTTTATTCCTCTTGTCATTCGTCTATCCAAAGCAGATTGGTTTACCTCCAAAATATCCGCAACTGGTCTGTTTACTGCGCCCTACTGCAAGGCCTCGCCTTCCCTCCAAGAAGGTCTACGGCAACAGTTTTCACAACTTGTACACGATGACACGCCAATGGTGCGGCGACAGGCGGCTACGAACTTGGCCAAATTTGTGCAGGCGATGCCGCCAGAGGTTGTTGTCTCAGAGATGATTCCGTTGTTTCAGCACTTAGCACAGGATGATCAGGACAGTGTCAGGTTGTTGACAGTGGAGGTTTTGATTAGCATTGCAGAAGTTGTGCCCAAGGACCAGCATTCGAGCCACGTCGTACTTTTGACGACCTTGAAAAATTTGTTTGGCGACAAAAGCTGGAGGGTTAGGTACATGGTAGCGAATCGGTTCGAGAAGGTAACAGCAATGGCCAAAGTTCTGGTCCTACTCTATGCATATTCCTGGAAATCGATGAACTAACGGTGATTACCTAAAGTTGGCAAAAGCCGTTGGCGATGAGGTGGTTAGACGAGACCTTGTACCTGCATTCGTGAAGTTACTTAAAGATTCTGAAGCGGAAGTGCGGACAGCCATTGCAGGGCAGATTCCCGGTAAGTTAATTCCAGAATTTTATGGTATGGGTCTTACTGATGTTTTTTACCGCCAGGATTCTGCGGATTGCTTGACCGTCAAACACTTCTGGATGAAATCATGAGTGCAGTGGAAGATCTTGTGAGCGATTCTTCGCAGCATGTCAGAGCGGCATTGGGAACACAGATCAGTGGTCTTGCGCCTATCCTTGGGAAGGAAGAGTCAGTCGAAACCTCCAATTTTTTCCGTTCGCTTGCGTGGGGGTATAACTAACTAGGGTTTGTCAGGACGATTGCCCACTTGCTACCAATGTTCCTTCAAATGCTCAAAGACGAGTTTCCAGATGTTCGCCTGCATATCATTTCAAAGCTCGAACTTGTTAACGACGGTATGGGTTAATTCTGCTGGGGTTTGTAGCTATACTGATGCCTATCTAGTGATTGGCATTGAGCTCCTCTCACAGTCCCTCTTGCCTGCAATTGTTCAACTGGCGGAAGATAAGCAGTGGCGTGTTCGATTGGCAATTATTGAATACATTCCGCTGCTTGCAAAACAGCTGGGTGTGGAATTTTTCGACGAAAAACTGGGAAATCTTTGCATGAGCTGGTTGGGCGACACTGTCTTCTCGATCCGCGAGGCAGCCACCCAAAACCTTAAAAAGCTAACTGAGGTTTTCGGGGTCGAATGGGCAAGACAAACCATCATCCCCAAGGTCATGGCAATGGGAAATCAGACGAACTACCTGTATCGCATGACAACTTGCACCGCCATCACCGTACGTTATCCATTCTACTTTCCTCAATGTACTCTAACAAGGCGGGTTCAGACCCTCGCTCCTGCCGTCAATATTGAAGTGATTCAAGAATTCATCTTGCCTATGATTAACCAGCTTATTGACGACCGAATTCCCAATATCCGGTTTAATGTAGCTAAATCGTACGGGGTTTTGATCAGCGTTCTTCGACAGCTCCCTGCCGAGGGCACATTGACAGAAATGAAGCCGGGAGACATTCCTACTGGGCCAAGCCCCGTGGCTCTAGAGCTCATACAAAAGCAGATTCTACCGAGTCTTGAGAAACTTAGAGGGGATCAGGACCGGGATGTGAGGTATTTCGCTGAGCAAGCTTTGGGAAACGCGGGAGATTTTATGCACACATCCCCTTAAAGTGTGATGGGTGGTTGGGGCGGATTCCTGTCTTCCATAGATCATGAATATACTGTTGATCGGGTCGCTGGTCTGTATTCTGAGGCGAATGCGGTTCACGTTTAAACTAGGGGAGTATCCAGCGAAACCTTTTGGCTCTCATAGGGTTGGGGTTAGTTTCAGCTGCTTATGTATTTCCTATGAATCCAAGTAGGTTAGAAGCCTCGTCATAATTCTAGTTTTTGTTCTCGTATTTTTGATACCCATCAAATAAATGGCTTAAACAGTTCTAACTCGGTTCAGTTGAAGGATCAAATCTGCGGTTGCTATTTTAGATTCAAGCTTGGCTGTTGGGGGGTTGGGGTTTTCCTGCAACGAATAATGTGGGGTAGCGATAACCCTCACGATGCGATCAAGATATGATGCTAGGTGAGCCTTCTGGTCTCCTCAACAGCATTCCGTCACATTCATATCTATGAGAAGATGCTTAGAACTTCGATAGGAAGCGATGGAGCTCCATCTTCGAAAAACACCGGTCGATCACGTCACTGAAGCACGATACTGCTCAACGCGGCTGCGATAGCCCTTGTGATTCTGGGTTACGATCGATATGCTGGAGGGTTGGTTAATACTACACTACTCCACACTATGTGACCTCAGATTTGTCTAAGCTTTCTACAAGATATTTCTACTCTACCCCGACATCGCACCGTCAAACTGGGTTGAGACTCTTCGGACCGAGAGGAGGGCGTATTCAGAACTCCATGAGCATCATCTCAAGAATCGACATAGGGAATCGGTTTTTGAAGCAACAGACCTGGATCCTTTGGCCGAGGATGAGTCGGTACATGACCTCCGCCCATCTATAGTGGCGTACCGGGTTCCTCGGCCACATCAAGATTGAGACTAATGGGGCTTGGTTATTTCATAGAATCCTTACGAGCTCTATCGGAAGGATGAAGAACTACGGCAAGAAATCTTTCAGGATATCGAGAGGTGTATGCCGGAGAATACATTCTTCCGGGAACCGAAAGTCCAAGATTCACTACTCGAAATACTGTTCATCTACTGTAAGCTGAATCAAGATGTGAGCTATCGACAAGGCTTCCACGAGCTTGCAGCCATTGTATACTGGGTTGTGGCTTGCGACGCTATATCCCCCGACTCGGTGACTGGGGGCGAAATCACTAAAGATGAAAGCATCATGCGAGAGGTCCTGGATTCCAATTATGTTAACCACGATGCGTTTTCGATTTTTCAATGTGTAATGCGTTCAGCCAAAGCATGGTACGAGCTCGGCGAAGATAATGGAGGCAGCAGAAAGGGTGGAGCTGTGGTCGGTTTGTCGGCAGGGCCAATTGTGCAGAAAAGCAAGTACATCCACGAGACTCTCTTAATGGCCACGGACCCGGAGTTGGCTGAGCATTTGAAGTCTTTGGACGTTCTTCCGCAAGTATTTTTGATGTCAGTTCAACCACCTAGTACCCGTATTTTTGCATGCCATGAGCTAACCTAGTTTTAGTCGTTGGATCAGATTGCTGTTCTCCAGAGAGTTCCCGTTTGACGAGCTTCTATCTGTATGGGATCTCATATTTGCGGAGGATCCCGAGCTTCACCTCGTGGATCTGATATGCGTGTCAATGTTGCTCCGGATTCGCTGGAAACGTAAGTTTCCAATCTCAACCGACAGATATCTAGGTTAATGACGTGTGGAGGAAGCAGTTATCGAGGCGGATTATTCTACAGCATTGACTCTGCTCCTAAGATATCCATCGCCTTCGGTACCAGTAACACTTGTTGAAGATGCAATGTATCTTCGTGACAACCTCTCGTCCCGCAGCGGTAAGCACATTATTACGAAGTACTCGAAACGTTCACCAGCTGTCCATCAACCACGACCTACTCCACAAATTACCAGACACCCTCGAAGACCTACGAGTCCTTCAACGAAGCCATTATTTCAAACTGGACAAATTGAAAGCATCGTGCAAGATGTCGCAAGGAATGTACTAGATAGGAGCGAAAAATGGGGTGTAAATCGTGCTGTTAGAGAGGCAGTTGTGGAGGTCAAGAAGAACGTTCAAGGGTATCAGCAAAACCAGCACAAGCAGTTTGCGAACACAAAGGAAGACGAGCTCACAAAGCTGAATCGGGAGCTTACTAAACGGCTGCAAGCGGAAGAAGAGCGACGACGACAGCTAGCACGGATCTTGGATACTAGTCTCGGCGTCTTATCTAATGAAAATGTGGGGAAAGTAGAAAAGGAGGACGCTATCAAGAGAATATCACACGTTAAGGAATGTTTGCTGGATGGTGCAAGACCGCCGGATAAGGATCTCTTACAGCCATCGACAACACCTCCGGTTACGTCGCCGAAATCGAAAGCCAAAAGACGATCCACCTCGACGACTAGGCACGATCAAACACCGCCCTCTGCTATGGCTTCCCATCCCAAACCACCAGTCTCGCCGTCGGGAACATTTGTCAAGACGTCGTTCAAAAACAACTCGGATCCAGATTTCATTTCGCTCGCACAGCGTCCTAGGGCAACTCTTGCTCAGAGTAGCTTTGCGTGGATGTTGGGAGATGATCCCATCTCGAAGTATCGAAGTGGGTTTGTGGAGTCTAACGCAGACAAAGACTCCAGTAGCAACAAGTCGACGGATGTGCTGAAAGGGGAGGCCGTGGGTACGAAGGCAAGACTGGGTTTGCTTGTGGATCCTGATGATGAAGGATTTGATTTAGGAGACTTTAAGAAGTCCTGAGTGATGAGAAGGCTATGTAGATTAGAGGAGCATTGTTGGTGTTAGTTCATACATTATACATTCATATATACTAAACCTTGCAGAACTGCATCGTCAAAAACCACCCGCGCACGGAAGACTTCCAGCATTAAATAGAAAGTAGGCACTGTCCATGAAGCGATCATCTATAGATTCCGTACTCGCATCCGTACCTGTGTAGAGAGTTAGTCTAGACAGAGTGGGGCGGCGAGGTGGCGTTACTAAGGGAAACGGCTACCAAGGCCGCACGGCGGGGTGTAGCAGAGAGCCCATTATCTGCTGCTAGTCATTACATAACCCTCACAGCATAAGTACCTAAGTAAGCTTTCCCCATAAAATCCCCACACAAAGTTCCTGGATTGATACAACATCAACCGGTGAAATATCAATAATGCCACGGGTCCGCGCCGGGTTTGCACGGAAAGAGGGCTCAGGCTTAGGCAACATGTTCTGTATGGGTCCTTAGATGGTTATGTGATGCTCACAAATTACAAGAAAGGGGCCGGATCAGACGAATATTGACTCAATATCTTGGTTGGTATAAAAACTCACGTGATATTAAAGACTGGGGTGCGGGTACGCGGCCAGTACTAAGTAGCTAAGTTGCTATTGACGCATGCGCCCCTTGCGTAACCGTTAAATCCCTGTTTGAATTTAACTGCAGCACTTCCCTGGTTTGCGGGAGTGATTGACATCTGTGCCCTCAATGCCACATCCACCTACCTTTCTAACAGTCTTTACCACCGGAATATTGCTTTCGTAATGGCGGCGACTTCAACTTCAACTTCAACCTCAGCTCTAGACCCACCTAACGATAACGGCGGTATAGCTCTTCGTTCTCGTACACACTACAAAGCTTTGGACGGCGGAGCTCTTCTACGGCCCGAAATCAGGGGTGGAGATAGTGATTCTTCAGTTTTATCAAGGTAATTGCTTTGTTCCCTGTTTTCCGTGAGACGTATAAACTGACGCCTTAGAGTGGAACTGCGACGCCTCTCCCGGATGATGCACCGCCTTCCCTGATATCGATAAGCCATGCGCGACGCGAACGGCGAAGGAGACTTTTCCCAACAGTCAGCTATGAGAGTCGCGTCTCACACTTCGATCCACAGTCGCAGCACCATGATTTCCGTGGATTCTTTGCACTGTTCTGGATTGGACTATTTATCATGCTGCTTACCTCAGCACTTCGGAATTGGAAGGATACAGGGACTGTTCTGAGAACTTCAATATTTTCATTGTTTGCTCATGGGCCTTTGGAACTGGGAATTGCAGACTTGATGATGTGCCTGAGTACGGGATTCTGTTTGCCACTTCAACAAATGTATGCACAGGGGGAAATGTCATGGGGGAAGGGCGGGCACATTCTTCAGCATGGTCTACAGTCCGTGTGGCTAGGTGTCTGGGTTTACCTTCCCTTCTATTTTGAGTGGCAATGGTATGACCGACTTCAGCCTAGTAGCACATTGTACGATCGCTGATAAGCATGTTGTGCAGGACCCGGCAAGTATTCTTCACACTTCATGCTCTCACACTTCTCATGAAAGTAAAACTGTCTCTGCGGTTAGCTTTTTCTAGACTAATTCTCTTCAGATCCATTCATATTCATTCTATTGCGGACATCTTTCCGAATGTCTGCAAAAAATACGGGCTATGGATAACAGCACTGGTTCAGAAACCGAGCAACAGGCAGAGCTTAGAGATACTCTTGCATTTGAACTCACGAGTCCTTCGGGAAGGGTGACTTACCCAAAGAACTTTTCACTGTACAACTTTGTGGATTACATGTTATGTCCTACTTTATGCTATGAGCTGTCTTATCCTCGCACTGAAGGGTAACACCATCACTTAAACAACCTCGCCTGGACCTGCCGCTCACTACTGAACAGTAGTATCCGCTGGAGCAAAGTTGCCGAGAAGTCGGCAGCGGTCTTTGGGTGCATCTTCCTCTTGACCGTTGTCAGCGAAGAGTTTATTCTACCTGTAGTGCGTGATTCCATCGCCTGTTGTCCTCGCCATTGATATTAAACGTATTGCATTAGATGACCGACGCTTCCGTCCGCTTGGAAGATGCACAAACAATCTTTGAAGCATTTCTTATAATGATGGAGAGTATCAGCATGCTCTTATTTCCTTTCATGGTGACGTTCTTGCTCGGTACAAATACCAGATTCCCTTATATAAATTTGGTTTGTTTTAATCCAATCTCTCATAGTGTTCCTCGTTATCTTCGAGTATGTGCTTGGAGTTTTTGCAGAGCTCACTTGCTTTGCAGACCGACACTTCTACTCGGACTGGTGGTAAGTAGACATGTCTTCATCTTGCGTTAGCAGTCTCTAATGTTACTGTACAGGAACTCTACCGATTGGCTTGAATTCTCCCGAGAATGGTAAGCTATTCCTCTATTTGCAGCAATCTATAATTGTGACAATGCTAATATCCAGTACAGGAACATCCCCGTTCACAGGTTCCTTCAACGTCATGTCTACAGTATTTCGCGCGCCCACATGAGTCGTCCAATTGCCTATCTCGTGACGTTTCTCATCTCGGCTCTGGCCCACGAGTTAGTAATGTTTTGTAGGTGCATACTCTTCCTCCTCCATGCATGCATACTGACATTCCTCAATCGAAGGCATCACCCAGAAACTTCGTGGCTACGGTTTCGTGTGTCAGATGTTGCAGCTTCCCATCATTGCTGTACAAAGGACGGAGTTTATGCGCAAGAGGCGCACATTCAACAACGTCATGTTCTGGATCTCGATGATCTATGGGTTGTCGATGGTGAGTAATAAGCTATACCATTCCCCTAGAAGTATGGGAATACTAATCTATTGGGGATACAGATTAGTGCTCTGTACGTACTGATCTAAGTTGTAATAGAGATGAAGGGAGAGCTTTCAGTTTTTGTACTGGTACTATATTATTAACACTCTCTTCTATTTATCCATTTCTTTGTAGTTTTTTGGTATGCATATCCATTGTGGTATAGTGGGATGGGATTCCATACATCTTTCATTTATTTTCTGGGAGTTTCATAGATATTTTCATAAAGGTGGTAAAATCTCGTTTTCTAATCCGTTTTGAATGGGCTCCATTGCGTGATGGATTATGACACAGATAAGAGCCACCGACCGAGCTCGTCACATCACCGAGCGTTCTCTAAAATTTTCTCATCTTAAGTGCTTAATCGGACCAACCTCTGGACCGTCAATTTCGGAATATACAAATTTTCATTTCACCTACGGGTTCACAGGTATAGAGATACTAATGTCATTTCGCTGCAAAAACTAGAACACTTTGTACTGGGCATACTGAAGTTGTGAGCGCTTTTTGAAACCCGAACTGCATAAACCAAAAAGGAAGCCGGAATAAGAAGAAACCCTGTACATGAGAAACACCAAGGAGAAAAGAAAAAAATGCCTTTGTGGAACCATACTTTCCAAACCCCATCGAAGCACACCCTATGGGAGGAAAAAACGAGCCCGAAAAGCCGGAACTGGAAAAAAACATAATTTTTATTGCATCCAAATCATAGTTTGTTTTTGAATCATTTGATTCACGACAGACAGTTTCAATGTCATAGAAGTACAGTCAAAGTACGGTAAGACATTCTGCTGCGTCGTCAGGCGACCAAGCCATTCTCTAAGCACCAAGTGCAGGGAACTCGCTGAGGTCGACATTGGTGGGGGTGGAAGACCGTCCACTATGGTTTCCACTTCTATCAGCACGTCCGCCTCGCTCTCCACCACGTCCACGTCCTCCACGTCCACCTCGGTCGCCTCCGCGGCGGGACTCAACGAATCGAGGCTCGATATCAAGCAAGTTTTTTGTCTTGCGCTCCCTATTGCGGGTCTTGTCCCTAGCCTCACCGGCGAAATATTCGGACTGTTCACGGTCTTGGTCAAGGAGCTTAGCGTTGGCCCATTTCTTGTCCTCACGAGTTCCCTCGTTGGGACGGCGGATTTCGGAAGGAGGTCCGAGATTGGCTTGGCGAGCGGCACGCTCGGCGAGGTACTCGTCGTAGGTCTTGGTCTTCTCCTCCTTCTCCTCCTCCTCCTCTGGGGCAGCAGTGGCATCGCCTTCGGCAACCTCAGTAGCAGCATTAGGATCTGCAGGGTCGACACCAGCAGCATCCTTCTGGGCAAGTTCGGCACCGGCAAGTTCATCGTTCCATTCGCTCTCACCCTTGGTGCTACCCCAACCGTGTGCAACTTGCTTCTCATGTTCACTGCAGGGCAGATTGTGGTTAGTCGGAGGGCTAAGCCAGGTGACGTCATAGGAGGAGGCCTACTCTTTGCCAGTTGCGCTGTGACGGTCGGGGCGACTACTGCGTCCACCACGGCCACGGCTAGCACCTCCACGGGGAGCAGAGCCATCGTTGTCTACAGTAGTCTTGCTGCGGTTACGGTCGCTGCCGGCCTCACGGTCATGGAAAGCTGCAATCCGAATCAGACGTCATGCATGACATGAAGTACAAAGAGGTAGCCACTACTAACCAGCATCATTGCCGGTGAAGCGTGGCTTGTTACGACCGCCCCCGCGAGCTGTGTTTTCAAAAGCAGCAGGGGAAGGCTTCTCATCGCGTTTCCGTGATGAAGTGTTTTTCTTGGTGACTTCTTGAGGGGCCTTGCTGGGTTGCTCCTCCTCTGGGAGATCGTTCCCTAATAATTCCCGCCGTTTGAATTAGTTGGCCGTACAGTAAAAAACAGCAGCTCAAAGACTGTGACTGGAGCCGAGTATATATTCGGGATACTTCGAAATTGCATCGAGAGCAAGTGAAGCGATAGACAGGCGGACGTACCGAGCAAATCGTATCTGTTCTGTAGTGATTGGAATGTAAAGTTAGCAAATGACGAAAACGAGTCTCCAGGCCTCATAATAACGACTATGACAGCAACAAACAACGGCCAGTTGATTTGGACAGACGAACCTTGGACGCAACGGACGCAACGGACGTAGACATGATGCCTACTTTTTCCTAGTTACAGCCTTTCGAAATCCGTGGGCGTGTGGGCTTGAGGGTGGATGGAGAACAGCAGAGCGCCAGCCAAAAAATTTGATGCGGATTTTGGGGATTGGGCAGGGGAGGGGAAACACCACAACACACACTGGAGTACTTACTTCCCCAACTCAGCAGCCAATCATAGCCTAGCCCGCACTTTCATTTCTGGCAATTGTGGCTCGCTGCTGATTAATCCACGCCCGGAAATCCTGGACTGCGAGAGGGTTAAGCCCCGCCAGGACACGGCTAGCAGGCAAAAGTAATACTACATATCAATACTGTAAGTAAAACGTCATAACTTGTTCAATCGATAATTTAACATGTAGAGTAGAGTAGAGCAATGTAGTGTAGAGTTGTGTTGTACGTGATTCCAGCAGCATCAACGCTTCGTTTGTTCATGTACGCTCCGGGTGTTAAAATACGGCGGGTAGTGCCATCACGGAGTTCACCTGCGATTGTATTTACTGCAAGAAAAACACTGGTTAAAATGAATATTAATGCTCGAGGGAGTAATAATATCGTTGCTTGATCGGTCGTGGAACTCTTTTGTATTTTGCGAGACTTCAGCACCTGCTAACCTGCACATCGCTACTGAAAAACCTAATGGAAAATATGATCAAAGTGCATCAAGTTTTAGCACCAGAATTTACTCCTTAGAGTGAAACAAGTATAAACTCTTGATTCCCTACTCCGAGCTCGTTTTCGACCACTCCTCCCTTCGTCTTTTGACCACCAAAGATTTAGGGGGTATTTAATTCGTTTGCCCCTCCGAGGGCCATTTCGTTCTTTCCAATAACCATGATTCGTCACTGGAGGTGACTTTCGGTCAATTGTATGGCACCTCACGGCCCCCATCAGGCCAAAGTACTGGCCAATTTTTTCCAGTGCATCCGTTACATACGTTCGCCCTGTAGCGTCACGTAACTACTCACAGTAGACTGCCAATATATTATCTTAATACAGTCTTCGTACTGTTCGATAGTTGAACCCTTGTCTCTCCCGTCTAGTAGGGAGAGTAGATTATGTTGATGTGGTTCATCTGGGATGTTTGATAGTTCTAGGTCTGGGTTACCCGTTGGTTGGTATGTCTGAAGTTATACTTGATGGCTGTTTCGAAGTTCGAACTATGAACTAAATATAACAGCTATGGCATTGTAATTGTATTGATCCGGCATCAACCGCGTTCCAGGGTCCAAAATAATGCATTCTCTCTGTAGCGGAGTCAGCGCTTGCTTGATCCATGGTTCGGGATGGTTTGTCCTAATAACACCAAACGATCTCAGCCATATTACAATAATAGAAGGTCTTTGGGAGGATTAATTACATGGAGAAATCTAGAGTAGTGTCTTGTCTGTTCCTTCTTCCTCGAGGATGCCTAGCAGTATCTTCGACCCGAAGACTACACTCCTACTTCAATTAGTAACAATCAGTTTTGTTACTTCCTTGATGGGAATTAGTTTGCCAGATAGTAGCCATCGGGTATAGTGCTATTAGTTAGTTATTATTGAGATTAATGCCAACTGCAAAAATTAGAATATCATCACACAAGGTGACAAGGAAATAACAAGCTTGTGGACAGCGTGCTTTTCTGCTGTTTCTGCCTAGCGGACAGAGAATCTTGTAGGAGAATTAGGTTGCAAGGGGTCGATTGAATGTTCTTGGCTACCTAGATCACTGGGTCTCCTCTATCTCGAATAACCTTCCTCTGGAGGTTTTGCTAGCATCAAATTCGAACTAAAGAAGCGAGCCTCGAAGCTGGGACTGATTCGAAAGCGGTGGATTCCGTCATGACCTAGCTTTAGAGCTAGTGCAGACACATGATGGCGGTGCGAGGTGTTACCAGTGATTACTTATCTAAGGACCTATGCTAATAATGGTCCCAAATGGATGAAGTGCGGCTTCAGCCAATCAGAAACAGCGACCTCAGAACTGTGCATCCGGAGGATGATGACAGCACTTTGGAGGGGTACTCCCGAGATTCGCGAGCAGCAACTAATTTAGCGAGTGCCTCCGGCCTGGGCCGGCCAAAGGAAGGGATTAGCCAACTTACTGTTGTACTCTACTCTACGTCCTGCTCATATGGGTTGTACCGTGTCAGCCCAGCAACAGGGGAAGACGACGTTTGGTTTGATAGAATTTGAATGCCTGTACCCCGCGCGCCAGAGATTTTCTATGCCGCAATAAAGCCTCTTCTGACAGGGCCTCAGTGATGACCTCAGTTACGTCCCAACCATCGTGCCTGCTACAGTAACTATGTGTTCCAAACCACAACCGGCCAATCTTATCTCTCAGGTATCGCTATTATCTAGCTACAGGCCGGGAACGACAGTAAGAAACGCCGTTGTCGAGGGTGGTGGCATGCCGAGTGCTGCAAGCGAGGGGAGAGTGAAGCGTTCGCCACGATAACGAATTGGGCCAGCCACGCCCGCGATGAAAGGTTCAAGGCGGTCGAGGTAAAGGATGACGAAGCATCGCAAGAGATTGGTTGCTGTTTGGTGAGAGTACAATGGGGCATGCATGCTTGCCTGGTTGCTTGTTTGGCTCCCTGTTTGTCTGTTCATTCGCTTTAGAACCGCTACGGCCTCTAAGATAGCCTGCTTCTTTTACTTGCCTATTTCTTGGATGATCATTGGCTTGGATTGCGTGATATAAGGGGTAGTGGGCCGAGACAGCCTCTTCAGAGAAGCGGGGAATCTGCCACCGCAGTGGGCGGCAGGCCGTCTAATCACTGTTGCAAACTCAGGTCTCAGCTTCCAAGCACAACACGTGGAAGATTCCTCATCAATCGAGAGAGCTCTTCAGAAATTTGTAGATGATGTTAGCATACTACCACCTTATTTCTATTATCAACTGGAGAAACTTCTAGATTATATTCTTCCAATGCCTCCGTGCGTGCAACTGACAATTCACCTCTCTTTCATGTAATTTGACTTTCGTTTTTATTAGGATAACTCTTAACGTTCAATCGAGCAGTTGACTGCATCTGCATAGAGTACAACCCGTTCCCCCAAATAACCCACCGGCTCGCGGGAATTCGGAATCATGAACTTGAGGCGTGACCTCAGCTCGAGATATCACGCCGATTTGCGACTTCATCTCGGAAGTCTCAGGAGTTTTCAGTAATTGCAAGAAGAGATCCTTTCTAAAGGTAGGCCTAAGTTACATTCCGATTCTGCGCATATAGATGAAGCTGTCCTAGCATCGTTCAGTTGCGAAAGGCTTGAAACAAGAGTCTCGACATGTCTCGTCATTTGTCCATCACTATATTGCAAAGGAGAGAATGTGAACATATGCATTTATAATTTTGAAGAGAGTTAATGGGCATATCTCTGCTTGACATTTGCAACAACGATTGCTATGCACGATAGAGCGGTTGTTTTGGCCTTTAGAAGGCTTGATGTAGAGTTTTCTAATACCCAGTGAGCCTTCTTCGGAGTAGAGTACCATTGAGAGCGCCATTAAGTCGGCATGGTTGAGTTCTGCGATCCGCGTTGCCATTTCAGGACATCTGAGGTGTGTAGTACAGGCTGGATCTCCTCGACCCTTGTATCACGTTGAGGAGAACGACTGACCCTGTTTCATCCTCTTCGGGACCCGGCAACGTCTTCCAACAGTCCACCGTGATACAGGGATAATTGCTTGGCGACAATGCTGGGTATGCTCCCCAAAAAAACTTGCGGGGATCATTCAGCGATCGTCGACGCCAAAGACCTCAATGATGCGCAATGTTCTTTTCGAAGTTTCTAGCGACGCGCCCGGCTACAGTAAACTGCCTGAGGGGTGTTTCTTGTTCCAACGGGGTTCGGGTCCTGGCGGGTGCGGTGGAGGAGGTCGGAGTGCTCGTTATCGTAGGACCCCAGTATGACGCAGTAAACAATACGTTCGAGGACCTTCTTGTTCAGGGTTGGGCGATAGGGCTTACACGTGGAGATACTACTGTCCTGCTCTGAAAGTGGACCTGCTGTAGCTTCAGGTTCATGATCTCGGGTACTTCCTATGGTGATGGGGTGTATTGTGTGAGAGGATCAGCGCCTGCGCGAAAATCGGCATCATTTACTGCAACATAAAATCGAGTTTCTGTTCCGGTCCACGGAGCCAATGGATTTCGACTTGGGGTTCACAATGATCGCCGTCGCTTTTCCAAGATTGCCCTTGCCTGCTACTTCTTGATATTTGATAACTGGGTAATGCAGGCTCGCTCAATTCAAGGAAGCCCCACAAGCCGCATACCGGCAGCATGAACCCGTCTTTCGTGGGTCTCGGTAGGGCATCAAGAACAGACAACCTGGTATCCATACAGGGAGCAAGTGCACTGTATGGCAGTGGTGATGGTGTGTTGACAGAGCGAGAGAAGCCTTTAACCACTATGTTGGTTATGTTTACACATTTACCAGACGAGACACAAGGTGCGAAACAAAACTCGAACTGTGATGATGCGGTTACAACCTGTGTGTGTGTGACCTGGAGCCTGGAGCTCGGGTCCGAGGGTTTTGGGTTGGCTTTGCCATCACTCGAGTAGCATACGTCGCCGATATTTGTTCATGTCCTATCTTTTAAGCCACGATCAGATAATACCATCACGTGACAAAAACGGACCTGAGTACTCTTGCTTAGACCCAAGCAGGTCTATATACGATAATTCCAGCTGTACCTCATATTTACAGCCCATCTTTTTGTAGCAGGAGCACAATCCAATCCAAGACATCCTATTTAGCAGTTTTGCAGAGACAATTGGTTCGGACAGCTCTGTGCCTGTGTGAAACATAACAGTCGCATTCAAAAGACCTAAGATCGCCCCGCAATTCTAAGGTTTTGCTATGTGAAGATTGGCATCAATAACGGACGTGATGAACCTTCTTTAAGAAGTATGGTCTGCACCCCTCATTTCCAATTCCACTTGGACCCCAGTCCGTCAAGTCACCCCCAGACCAAAGAAGCAACACACATGTTAGTTGTGCTAAGGGCTAAGTAACGGTCTGGGACCCTGAGTGAGTTGAACGACCTTCCTTGTCTTCGTCCTTCTCTTTCATTGTGCACTCCCCTCCTTCGAAGTGTGACTCGGCACCAAGTCATCAATCAATCAACTCTGCCATTCGTTTCTTTGAGGAAAACAGAAGAAGCACGGATCACTGCAGTGTTGCTGCATGCCAGGGATTGGTCGTCGAATGGACAGAGAATTGCTGTCCAACCCAATTATCTGAGCTTTGCGCACGGGAGTTTCGGTATTTGAAAGCATCGGAGAGGAACAATTCGGTCGTCGCTTACAGAACCGCCGAAGATTAGACTGTTTCCAGTGGGGCGGCTCTATTCTACTCTAATTGCTGAAGGACCGACACGAATGACCAGAAGTCCGGTCCAGTGTTGATCTAGGTAGCCTACCTAACCACTTACCCACCGACCTCCTACTTGTACTTTGGATCGCCTCCCCTTTCTTCAACTAAACATCTTGACCGTCACGTCAGGGGCTTCGTCAAAGTCTAACATCGTCAAACCACCCTCTTTCACCACCCTGCCGCTCATTCTTCTAGCTGCCTGTTTATCGATCATCGAGGAGTGCACGATCTTCGACCTTTACCACCGATACTATCTTCACCTGCGAGTCGCAAGCTGCCGCACCGCCAACCACTGCCTCTGCACCACCTAGATATCAATCCCTCGAACGCTAAAGCCTACGTACCTCACATTCACTATGTCACTCGCGCAACCCCCTGCCCAAGGTTGGTTGTCTCTCTCCGAAACTTGGTTCTTCGCGCTGCCCTCAATCTGGATTCTTCTTTACTCTTTGCACCTCTATTTAAGGAATGCCAGGATTATAATAGACTAATGTTTGATCAATATAGAACGGCGGACGTCACCTTCGCTCGAATTGGGGACCAATAATCCGTTTCGCGCACGAATGGCGGGCGCCCCTCTCTCACCAACTTCTACAACCGATCCATTTACATTTGGCCCTTCAGGACAGCGTGAACGTCCAAAATCCCGCAATCCATTCCTCGATGTTTTCGACGACGACGGTGATTTTGATTTTAAACCCAACGAAACCAGACCTATGCATCGTGCCAATTCTTTTGATGCACCATCTGCACAGAAACCTCAACTCACAGGTTCCGCTGCAGAACTATTTGTATTCACCCTCCTGACATATATACACATATATCCTTGGGCGCAACTAACCTCAAACTCCCTCAATGCAGGAAAACCTTACTCTCACTGATCATTCAGCGTCCAATGTTAGTCGACCTGCGCCACCGCCGTTTGGCACCAAGTCCCGACCACCACCAGGCCACCATAAATCGAGATCCGGCCTGGACGATGTCCCGTTAATCTCAGTCGATTCATTCCCTGCGGGAGGGTCACGACCAGCACCACCGCCAGGTGGCCGGCGGCCTCCACCACCAAATGCTCGTCAGCCTCAGTCAAGTAGTGACAGATCTCGCGATACCAGGAGACGCCCTCGTCGCAATTCGGACTCTTCGGTAATTGACGCGCACGAATCCGAGACCCGAGACCGTAGCAGAAAAGAAAGACGAGTTCGGGAGGGGAAATCGCGAGGCGAAAATGGAACGAAGTCGCGGCGTGAAGGATCTTCAGACAGGCGAAAGAAGAATTCTGCATTGGATGTCATCGATAAGTTAGATGTGACTGGAATTTATGGTTCTGGGCGTAAGTCTAGTTTTAGGTTAGCTTGGAGATTCATACTAATAGCTTGGTAGTATTCCACCATGATGGTCCATTTGATGCTTGCAACCCCCACCGCAACAAGAATTCTCGCCGATTGGCTCCTGTACAAGCTTTCCCAGCAGATTCCGCAAATAACAGCATGAGCGGGTTTGGACCTCTCAATGAAAAGGCTGATCACTCTCATATCTTTGGAGGCCGAGGCGCCGAGGCGTTTCATGACTATACCTCCAACGGAGCGCGTCTTTCAGCCACTCGAGCGGCTGCTTTTGACCCTAAGGCCACAGTTGAAACTGTCCATGGAGACGAGTCTCTTGGATTAGGGACTTCCACTTTTCTGGACGGCGCACCTGCTTCCAGGGTTGCTATGCAGAAAACTGTTTCGGAGGCATTCGAGGATCGGCCGCGGTCTTCGAGCGACGGTGCATTTGGTGGTGGGATTGGTATACAACGCAAGAAATCATTGGCACAAAAGATCCGATCGATTAAGTCCGATGGGCCTATCACTTCCCGACGCCGTGCCCCACCACCACCTAGTGGGCATCGGTCACCGTCTGAGGGACGCTCTCCTACGACACCGATTGATAGCAAGGATGGCTATTTCTTTAACGATTATGATGATGCCTATGACAAGAAAGGGGAGAATATTACAGCCGCCGAAACTGATAGAAGGCAGGAATGTGCACCAAGTTCGCCCAGGAAGCCTCACCCGGGACTCAACAGAGTTGGAACAGATGATGCTAGTTCGAACGGCCTTTTGAAGAGGGTGCGAAGTTTATCCAAGTCAAAGCGATGGAACGAATAGGATGTGGTGGTATTGGTTTGGAAGACGACCGGCATTTAGATGAAACTTGGTGATTCGTTTTGCTGGAGCGGATGGTGATAAAGTAATAGGATGGAACCTCTTTTCCTTATAAGATGTATTCAGAGGTGGAGGTGAGAGATATGGGTAGTTCTTCATACCCGGTGTTGAACTACTGTTCTAATCTTGGAAACTTGGGATTGTTCGGCAGATCTGCTCACAGTAAGGATTTTGGGAAGTTTTGTAGTCGGGTCATCAATATTGTGAAGTTGTAAGCGCTTTTTCTCGAGTTATACACAGCAGGAGTGCGCCTTTGGTATCATTTGTTGTGTGGTTTTGTAAGGCGGAGCACAGTTTGTAATTTGTGTATTGTGAATAGCATCCCCCCGTTTTGGATTTTACGGCAAGTGGAAGTCGTTTTTCTGTTTTTGTGTCATTCTCTTTAGCTCTCCGTCACTGGCGTATCCATTACCAGTATCTCCTGGCAGGCACTTTTTTCTTTCCCTCTTGTATTTACACCTGCTCTACCCTCTACAAGGTACTGAGTTTTCGGAGCCTTTGGGTGGTAAACCGCTATACCTGTTTTCTTTGTAACAAGTAGTATTTTACTGTTTTTAGGCGCGGTTCTTCATCTACGACTATTGTAGGGGCATTGCAATTGCTATCTGCTAAAGCTGTTAGACGGGTGATATACCCCTTCTAGTAGTACACTCTGACCGTAACCGGGCGTGCATGCCATGACTAGTAGACCCCAAGAAGCTTCCCCAGTTACCTCCAAGCTCGGAGAATGTGGGGTTCTTAGACTCTCGCCTATCTCTCCTACTACCAATTCTAGTCGTCCAGTATCCTTGTCCAAAGGTTGCCGCGTTCGAGGTGTGTGCTTATGCACTGTGTCTGCTTCCCTTGCTCCGATTTGCCGCAGCTCCTTCAAATACCTCACTGTCTGCACCTCCTCTCGCAGCTGTATTACCAGACCTTTCGTTCTGTGCTTCACAAATGTCTTCTCCGCGCTCGCGTCTGGTAAAGTTGGCTGGCCATTTCTGGGCTACTCCACCAGCTTCCGAGAGCAATATAAAGCAAAAACAAAAACAAAACAACCGGCATGAGCTCTCACCGACCTATCTCTTGCCGCGGGCTGCTTCAGTCGAACCTCATGTGCGTTGGGATTCCCGGATTTACCACGGGGCGCTGTTCTGACTGCAGATATGGATTGTTGTGATAGGCCGAGGCAATTGTCCATACAACGGTGAATGGAAAGGTGAGACAACATATAGCAACTATGACGAGTGTAGGGATACTTCGGAGATGCTAAATGAATCACAGATGTTGAGAAGAACGTACATGGAATTTGCGGACCGAGCAAGGGGATTGGGATACTTCTTGAAGTCATCCGGGTACAAACGAGGTATACTTCCTGCTGGCGGAGAGCTTTAAGCTAAGTTGTATTAACTGCGTTGCGCATAGTCGGAATCTTATGCCCAAACACACCTGCGTTCCTCGAAAGCATGTTTGGCATTGCTGCCGGGGGAGCTGTACAGGTTGGAGTAAATTTTAGACTAAAGTCAGAAGATATACATTATATCTTCAAACACGCTGAAGTATGGTTGATTACATACATACCTATTGATTCTGTCCCTTGGCTGACGCTCTGCGAACGAAAGGTGGACCTCATTATTGTAGATCGGGAGTTTCTGCACCTGTTGGATGGCTTCGATCCTTTGGTGCGGCTGATAGTTGATGATGATACGGATGCTACGGAGGGAGAACTCAGTGGTGAGTTTGATAATATTATTGGGCAGGGACTAGAATATGATCGGCTTTTTGGGAGCGGATGGGATGGGTTGCAGGCGGAGGCGGACGACGAGGAGGATGTGATGGCACTGGCATATACCAGCGGCACTACTGCCAAACCCAAGGTTAGTAATTCGATTTCCAGGCGAAACATTGATACTGATGGGCTTATAGGGAGTCGAATATACACATCGCGGCATATATCTCGCTGCTTTGACAAACGTTATTGAGTCCGGGCTCCAGCAGACTTCAGTCATGGCCCGCAGTCGTGCGAAATACCTTACAATCCTCCCACTCTTCCATGCCGCAGGATGGACGTTCCCGTGGGCGGTTGTCAGTGCCAGAGCTACCCATTATTGTCTCCGAAAGATTGATTACAAGGAAATTTGGAGGCTTTTGAAGGAGGATAGAATCACGCACTTTAACGCTGCCCCTACCGTGGTAAGTTTCCCATATCATCCTATCATCCGTTTGCCTTGACATCTAAATAGAACACGCTTCTTTGCGCTCATGAGAGCGCGGAACGACTACTGGAGCCAGTCAGAGTTACAGTTGCCGCCTCGCCGCCAACCGCAAAGCTATTTCAAGACATGATTGCGTTGAACCTGATTCCCGTACATGTTTATGGAATGGTTAGTACTTGGGGAACCATTTGGTATTGTCCAGGGCTAATATCCTTTTCAGACAGAAACATACGGACCGATAACCAAAGGCTACTTCATGCTAGAATGGCACGATCTTCCGCCCGACGAGATGTACCAAAAAATGGCACGGCAAGGTCTGTTGCCCACAAACCACACCACTCAAAGGGAATAGAAGCTGATTTGCTTCAAGGCCATGGTTTGGTTACGAGTAAATTATGCCGGGTTATTAAAGCTAACGCCGGAGACGAACTTATTGACGTCAAGAAGGACGGTCAGGAAATAGGAGAGATGGTTTTCAGCGGAAATATCTGTGCCAAAGGTTATTACAAAGACCCGGAAGCAACTGCAAAGCTCTACAGAGGTGGTGTTTTGCACACTGAAGATCTGGCTGTGTGGCACCCCGACGGCTCGGTACAGATACTGGATCGAGCTAAGGATATTATTATTTCAGGTGAACAGTCCGCCCCCAGGTTCACCTCGAGTGTTGCTGGCTGACAGTGCTTAAGGCGGAGAAAACATTAGTAGTATTTCGTTGGAATCCATGCTTGTAAAACACCCCAACATCCTGGAAGTTGGCGTCGTCGCAATCCCCGACTCACATTACGGAGAGCGACCCAAGGCTTTCGTCACTGTCAGTGGAGATTCTAACTTGACGGGGGAAGATATCATCAAGTGGGCAAAGGCCAGTACGCATATCTCAGGCTTCATGGTACCTCGAGAGGTCGAAATCGTACCAGAACTACCAAAGACTTCTACGGGGAAGATTCAGAAGAACGTTTTGAGAGTTCGGGCGAAAGGCGGTGATAGATCTCGGAATTGAGCGGATTGATTTTGGTTTCACAGTCTAATATAGTGCCGCTTAGATATAATACACAGTTTGCCAACAATGAAGTTCCTTTTCCTCAATTCAAGTGTCGAAATGCGACTTAACTCTAGACAGTTACTTTTGGCCGTCACTTCCACGCCGTCACTTATGACTGTCCGAACTTCGATCATATAATATTGGATGGCGAGATGTGGAAGTCGATTATCTAAAATGAACACTACCATATCAATTATTCTTGATCTATCTACCTGGTCAAAAAGTATACTCGGAGCGTTCCCTCCTCGCTCTGATGAGTCTAATCTCGACTCCAGCTTCTCTGAATTCATTCCTAGTTTCCCCCTGAATTCCTGCTGCAGCTGTTGTTCCATCTCCATCTCCATCTCCAATACCAGGTATGTAATGTCTGCTCTGCATGGTATGGTCCACCAAGCTATGGCTAAGGCACAGAACCTATTGAGGAAACTTGTCTCGCATGAAATGAACAGGAAGATAAGTATAGGTCAGTCATAATTATGAATAGATGTGGTTGAAGTGTCTTGAGGGATGTATGTTCTTGTAATTGGTGGAATGCATTCTTAAGCAGTATTGTTCTTAGCTCTATAGGTCTCCTAGCCTGTCTACCATAACTGTAATATTGATCTCAGTTTCTCCGGCCCAGCATAGTTAAATACAGAAATGGTAGGCTTACTGGCACCAAAAATCTGGTGCCGAAGTTCGGACAGTCATAGTGACGGTCAAAGTGACTGTCCAGAGTCAAGCCAGTTAATGTATCCGAGTGATTGACCGATGACTAGCATCCCAGAGCCATTATCCTTCAGCAGAGCCTACGTACATACTTGTTATGTATTATCTATTGGTTCCATCATTGATGGCTCATCTCAAGTACGTCCTATCAATCCGCCAGCCGAAGATCAATAGAAAGTCTTGACGCGTGTTAACCAATACCTTTCTTTCTAGTACATATTTTACTTCACGTCCCTTTCATTTGTTCTAGGTTTAAATAGCTTTTCTTCTATTATTACTTTGTGCCCTTATTTCCTTCTCTCCTTTTTAGTTTAAAGTCAGAGACGCGAAATTACGGACCTATTAATGATGGCAAAACACGCTTGCGTGCTACAACCTCACGTCCCCGTCACCACCACTACCACTACCACCATTACCACCACACCACCATCACCACCATGAACCTCCTTCCCACGCCCCGCCTCACGCCTCTAAAGCGCTCATATTCCCCTGATCGAAACATTGAAGATGTTACATCTCCTGTTCATTATTCACGGAAACGCGTCGCGCACCCTCATCACTATACCAACCACGAACCGCGTTCAACAATTGGGTCTGAGGAGGCGGCCGAGATACTGCTGACTCAGGGAAGAAGGAGGAAGGAGTGGAGTGATGATCTAGAGGTATCCTATGCACCTCTGGCGGTGGTGCTGGTATGTACGGGCTGATAGTTTTGGGTAGGCACCCCCGCATGCGTCGTCGCCATCGAGGGAAGCTGCAGCGCGGCTGAGGTTGCGTTTAAATTTAGCCATGTACAAAGTGCAGACACGCCAGACGTTGACGCCGTTTCCCGAGCTCAGGGTGCCTACTGTTGTGATGCAGAGGTCCGAGGAACCGGTGGAGGCGTGCTCGTCGCAAGAGTCTAGGTACGGCTGCGGGAATGGAATGGCAATGCTGGTGGAAGGAAGCTCCCAGGAATACTCGTATCCTCCTCCACCCAGCTCGCCGCCGCCTCTGGGGGAGTGTTATCGTGATAAGTTACCGACGCCAAGAAAAAGCCCGCTGTTGGGAGGGGAGGGGGGTTGTAGTTTTTATGAGAGCTCACAGGAGGGCTAGGGTGTTAGAGTCGGCGGTGTATGATATTATTGAGAGTGGGGAGTGTACGAATAGTGCTGAGAGGTGTATGATCTCTTTATTTGGGCGGTGCTCTGGACATAGATGGTTTGTCGGTATTAGTGGCTCTTTTCTCTGTCCTTCAATGCGGAAGGCACTGATTCGGTGGGATCGTCCATTTATCCATATCTCAACATCCACAGGATACGTACCCAGCTCTTATACCTCCAAACCAGGACTCCTCCCACATAGAGCAGATCCCCCAATTCATCCAATCCCAATTCTCTCCTCAGACTGGAAAAGAGGCTGCTTAGGATCTGGAATTCGGGGCGCCGAATCGCTCTTTTCGTTGTGAAACACCAGGTACCTGTTTTTAATAGGTGTCTATATAAAGAGGATCCGAAGAAGAGCTTGTCTGGTGCGGGCAGCATCCCCTCTCACTAACCCACATACCCGCGTTTCTCTTCATTTAAGCTATTATACTTAATGGATGAAGTAAGTGATTCTGCTATCTCAGTCTTTTTTTTTTACTAATCTATTATTTAAAAGCGCTTAGCTAACCGCTGCTTTAGATACTCTTAGAGCTTCACCAGCTTCTACTAAACTAATATACTCCAATTTCTCATTCGCCTCCCTACTCACTTTACCAGATTTAGTCGTGTTAAGTGTGGTCTCGTCACTATACTCGGTGTAGCTTACGCTCGTCATTGTTTTGGTGGAGAACTCGCCCAGCAGCCGCAAAGCTGGTGGGTGTAATCATTGATTCGGCCAGCACAACTCGTCCAACTTCCGCATCGTCCATCGTTCACAGGCTGTCGCGGACCATTCCTCGTGCCCACACATCCGTCGACAGTGCGAACCGTTCATGGATGGTACGGTGAGCAGTCTACAATAAATATCAGGAGCAATGCCTTTTTTTTTATCGATCACTGGATGTTATTGCGACCCTTCGACTGTCCAAGTTAATTGGTAAGGTCTTAATATGAAAGCGAAAGAGTATTCATGAGAAGCCACATATCGCGGTTATGGGTGGTGCGCGGGTATTGATAGGAGGTCCCACCGCTCAGTTAAGTATAAAAATGGGTCACTGGCCATAGAGCTGGGTGCACATACCATGGAAAATACCTGTGCCGATCGATAGTGATTGGTGTGATCAAGGTGCTAAGTTTGCCAGCATCACCGGCGCCGGCGAGAGTTGAATGTGATGGTAAGATAATTCAACAATTCAACAGCAGATAGCGTGCAGACACTCAAGTTGTCTCCGTTCCTTCCCCACTCATCGGCATCTGCGGGATATATTGCATTAGTATATGGCCTTGTGAATATACCCGGAGTCGCCTGCTGCTGGCTATATCTTCGTCTGGTGAGATTTTGGTCCGGTGGCCGTTTTTATTTTTCGTTTTATAAGCACGTTCCATTCGGCCGCTTGCGACCGTAACACAATATTAAGTTACTGGTTCCTCGCTCCTCCAATTTAAACTGGTCAAATAGGGGATTCCTTACTTTCTTCCCTCCCCCTCATGGTTTGGTGGCCGTTGGGTTGAGCTTTTCGTCATAAGGTAGGCTTGGGCTAGCATTAGCGAGAGGAAGGGAGCGTAGTGAGGTGAAAGGAAAGGAAGGGGGAGGGGTGTAGATAGAGATTTTCGACCTGTCTAGTAGAGATAACGATAGTTTACTGGGAAAAATAAGAAACTCGGGGATAGGAGTGGGCAGGATTCTCGCATCTGTTGTAGACATTTGCTCAGCCCTGAAAGTGGTCTCAAAAGTCACCTTTTCACGGCATTCGTTTATTTTGGTGGGTCTACGGTGTATTTCTTCCTCGGTTTCGGTTCTCACGGATAATTACAAGCATCATGCAGATGACCTCGTTTGATAGCTTACTGAGATTTTCGATCGTTCATGAAACTGTACCATTCATGAGTTCTGAATGGTGAAGGGAGTCTTGATGTTGAGCGGGTAGAACGAATGCAAGCGGGACACGCAAAGTAAAACTAAAGGCCAACAAAGAGCTCATACTGAATTTACTTCCACCTCCTTCTTCATCCTGGGTTCTTGTAAGGACAACAACAGATGGGTTTTAGGTGGGAATAGAGTTCCGAATGAATGTCTTAAGAATGGAGTCCCAAATCCGGGCATGATTGGATCAGCTGACTACATCGCGACCACAGAATTTGGCTTCCTGGGGCTAATGACAACACCTGTAGCGGACTGTAGTTGTGTCATTACGTTCCCGACAACATTGAATCTTTCCATAAATTATTCCTCGATAAACCAATTGCAATGGATTGACTAACATGAACCTGAATCAGACCATCTCCAATATCTCATCCAACCGAATCAATAGATTGCTGAATAGTAGTCGTCTTTGACAATTGCCTTGCTCATAGTATGTTGCAGTATCCTTCCCAGTACCATGGACCGAGACGTGACTCGCAACACGGACATGGAAGCCAAACGTTGAAGTTATCAATAAAACCCTAACCTTGCTCTAAAGTTTCACTTCCTAAGATCTAATCAAGTGGTTTCAGATAACTAGCGATGGTAGGGTTGAATCATTTCAGTTTGATGATTCCATCTTCTTTTCGTCTGGAGCTCGAGGTGATGTGCCTAGGATTGGTCCTCAGCGCCCACGGTCATTTCGAACAAACGGACCTCATTGAATGGTCAAACACAGCATGTCCATGGCAAAGGGTAATGATACGTGCAGAAATCCATCGTAAACTACAGTGTTTCGAGCTAGTTCGCTTCCACGTTGTAAAGGGGTACTGATGAAGGATTGTTTAGAGAAACGAGCGCTTGAAAAGGGTCGGCCGAAATTGCGTATGGGACGACAGCGATATCATGAAATTAGTCCGTGCGCTGCGATACTCTAAAGACATCGAGAGCAATCTTCAAACCCCCATAAAGTATCATTCGACCAAAAACTATCTATACAATTGCCACCAGGCAGTCTTTCCCCTTCTAACGATTTGATCCCAAACAGCACAATCCCCCAAAATATAATGAATCTAAGTAATTACATAGTAAGATGGTAGTAACAACTACAGTGACCCCCCAAACCCCCCCAAACTCCGTATATACTTAGGTAGTGACAAAGGAA
>Ga0307512_10000483_pt1 | contig 58579 bp, 55 predicted proteins | sample 14_EM_MG_FD_200267 | JGI IMG/M metagenome (GOLD analysis project Ga0307512, IMG submission 200267) | Populus trichocarpa ectomycorrhiza microbial communities from riparian zone in the Pacific Northwest, United States - 14_EM | ecosystem: Host-associated > Plants > Roots > Unclassified | place... | reverse complement strand
CGGCTATGATACCGAGAGCTGAAGCTGCCAAAGCAGCAACAATGATCACTGATGGGCAGGGCCTGCAGAGTTGTTCACGAGGAATTGGGAGAGCTCGAGTGCTAGCGCACTTGAATATATGGTGAGTATGACCGGTTACTGGAATGCTTACAAGTTAGATATACCGATGCAATTGCCGATGGCGATGGCAATGGCGATAGCGATGGCGATGGCGATGGTGATGATCAGCAGCGAGCGGAAGCCACCATCGATGCCGCCGAGTCAAGACAAGGCTCATTCAATGATTGGGGATTTCACCGAGATTACTGTGTCTAATTCCGACAACGACCTACACTTGGTACGAGTTACGAGTGTGAGATTGGATAGTCGGATGCCGGACATTTAGGAAGTGGACATATGGAGGACGGTGTCACTTTGGATGTTCCTTCCTTTTCTTCTCTTCTCTTCTCTTCTCTTTACTTCTTTACTTCCTTGGATCTCGGCCCAGTACAAATGGCGTCAGCACGGGTTTTTACCACCTCCGGAGACAAGTCAAGTGGAGGTGGAGTTTCCCCGTGCGCCGGATCCGCCGAATGGTTACCATATGGTACTGATCGGTTGTGGGACTTATGGGTTCGTACGTTCGCGTACATTGAACTGTTGTTTGATTGTTTCCATTCCTTTTCTACTCTTGTACGGGATTATGCAGCCCAGGGGGTCTGCACCTAACGAGGGGGATAATGTAATGGCACAGCTGCACGTGCCCAGTGCCGGGTAACACCGGCTTTATATAGTCTGCTCGCCACGAGCCATAGATCTCTAGCGATAATCTTACCAGTATACTACTCTACAATATTGACATCCACGTTTGCAACCATATCTACTGATATTCCTTCCTACGAGGCCATACACAGGCGTATGCCTTTACACTTATTCATCTTTGTTACAGTCACAAGATTCGCTACATCATAAAATGGCATGCATTATTTCAGGCTCTCTCGATATATACATATGGTCAATCTTGCCGCAGGTGGTACTCGAGCATAATCGGAGGAGCACCAGGCCACGCCCATTGAGATAACTTTTAGAGATGCACGATTTGGAGGCCGTTGCGGTGAAACGATGGAGCTAGAAGGCAGAAAGCCCACCATCAACACTCCGCCGCGCCTCTCGTGATATCCAAGCGGAATTCATGAGAAAGAGCGGTTTTAGTTCGAGGAGCGTAGGAATCGGGTGAGAAGATATAATACTACCCGGCGTTGAGGATGCCACGCAATTGCGTGGATCCACGATATCGCGGACAGACCAAAAGTTGCGAAAGCTAGAGTGTGTATTTTCATTGTAAAATAAGGTGATGCCTAACTACTCTGGGGTCTGCCGAATATATACTCCTCATCACTCTTTCCACCTCCGTTACCCCTGTATCCCCGTACACCCGCCGTCGCTCCTTAGAGATGTACTTCGAGGCTGTGATCGAGCGAGATTGGAGATTCCCTTGGAGGGCGTAATTGTGCGAGTTTAGAGATACACTTGGAGGCTGTGATCAAGCGAACTTGGAGGCCGGAATTGAGCGACTTTAGAGATACACTTGGAGACTATGATCGAGCGAGTTTAGAGATGCACTTGGAGGCCGTAATCGAGCGAGATTGGAGTAGGACTTGGAGGCGGTAGTTCGGGAGGGTGGCACGACGGGAGCTGAGACTTTATTCATTGGATAACTCGTGATTGTGGGAATGTAGAGAATTGAGTACAACATTTTCTGCCGAGATATGAGAGACTGGCTGGGAGCGGGAGACAGTGGATCTTGGGATAATGCAGTACACGGTGTATGCAGTACTCAGTGTATGCTTTACTCGGTGTATGCTGTACCCGGTGTATGCTGTACTCAGTGTATGCTGTACTCGGTGTATGCTGTACTCGGTGTATGCTGTACTCGGTGTATGCTGTACTCGGTGTATGCTGTACTCGGTGTTAACTCTTGATCATGGCATGGAGAGATAGAGAGCGATGACATAACTTCGTGTTCTTGGGTGATGGTAGACTTGAGGACGAGAAAGAGAGATATGAGAGGAGATGGGGGAACTCATCATGAGAAACTGGGACTTAAGAGTATTTCGTGTGCGAGTCAATTTACCATCCCAGATACAGCATGTACAAGACCTGATCCGGCGTGTAATTTCACCGATATGAGGTCTTCCCGACCCATTCAGGCAAGTCGTATCCCTGATTTCTCATATCCGCTCGTATCCTCCACATCGTCATCATCTTCATCCCCCATCTCTCTCATTCTCGTTCACATCTCTAACATCATTACAGAACACAAAGATAAGTCATCCCTCCCTATCTCTCCATGTCATGATCATGAGTTGACACCGAGTACAGCATACACCGAGTACCCAGGATTGTTTGGCTTCCCTTCATTCCCTTGATTACAAGTTGACCCCTGAATGTAGCTTCAGCTTCCGGCGTGCCTCCCTACACGATCGACTGCTATCAGCCAGCTCTCCATGAGAGCTCAAAGCTAAAGTCACCTTGTCACATTCCCACAGTTGCGATTTTACTAACTGATGAATAGAGTCTCAGCACCCGGTGCGCCGTCCATCGACAGCCTCTAAGTACTCGTCCAAACTCGCTCGATTACGGCCTCCAAGTTCGCTCGATCACGGCCTCCAAGTGTATCTCCAAACTCGCTCGATTGCGGCCTCCCAGTGCATCTCCAACCTCGTTCGATCACGGCCTCTCAGTGTATCTCCAAACTCGCTCAATCACGGCCTCCAATCTCGCTCGATCACGCCCTCCAAGTGCACCTCCAAACTCCCTCAATTACGGCCTCCAAGTGTATCTCCAAACTCCCTCGATTACGGCCTCCACAAGTGCATCTCCGAACTCCCGCGATCACAATCTCAGAGTGCATCTCCAAGTTCACTCGATCACGGCCTCCAAGTGTATCTCCAAACTCGCTCGATTACGGCCTCCCAGTGCATCTCCAAACCCGCTCGATTACGGCCTCCACAAGTGCATCTCCCACCTCCCTCGATCATGATCTCGGAGTCCATCCCCAAGTTCACTTGATCACGGCCTCCAAGTGTATCTCGAAACTCGCTCGCTTACGGCCTCCCAGTGCATCTCCAAAGTCTCTTGATTACGGCCTCCAATCTCGCTCGATCACGCCCTCCAAGTGCACCTCCAAACTCCCTCCATTACGGCGTCCAAGTGTATCTCCAAAATCACTCGATTACAGCCTCCACAAGTGCATCTCCGAACTCCCTCGATCACAATCTCAGAGTACATCTCCAAGTTCACTCGATCACGGCCTCCAAGGGTATCTCCAAACTGGCTCGATTACGGCCTGCCAGTGCATCTCCAAACTCGCTCGATTACGGCCTCCACAAGTGCATCTCCCACCTCCCTCCATCACGATCTCGGAGTCCATCCCCAAGTTCACTCGATCACGGCCTCCAAGTGTATCTCGAAACTCGCACGATTACGGCCTCCCAGTGCATCTCCAAACTCTCTCGATTACGGCCTCCAATCTCGCTCGATCCCGGCCTCCAATCTCGCTCGATCCCGGCCTCCAAGTGCATCGCCAAACTCGCTCGATTACGGCCTCCAAGTATATCTCCAAACTCGCTCCATTACGGCCCCCACAAGTGCATCTCCACACTCCCTTGATCACGCTCTCGGAGTGCATCTCGAAGTTCACTCGATCACGGCCTCCAAGTGTATCTCCAAATAAGCTCGATTACCACCTCCATGTGCATCTCCAAAGTCACTCAATCACGGCCTCGGAGTGTATCTCTGAGTTCACTCGATCGCGATTTTCATTCGCACCTTGAATTGCTCTCATGCGCCGCCTGCAGCCAATCCAGATATACCGTGTGTAGATTGGTAGCTATATAGATACATAGATGAGAATACAAACTGAATACATGAGTTTTAACAATCGTTGATCGATATGTAGTAGCTATGATTTCCAGCTGCACCAGCAGCGTTCCCAAAGAAGATGTTGTTTTTCCCAGACTGCTCTACTGTGATTCGAGGTGCTCCCAGACTTGTCGCCGGCGCTCCGAGGCTTGTCGTCGGCGCACCCAGACTTGTCGCCGGCACACCCTGACTTGACGCCAGCGCTCACAGGTGCTCCCAGGCTTGTCGTCGGCGCTCCCAGGCTTATCGCCGGCGCTCCCAGCTGCTCCCAGGTGCGCTCAAAGTTCTCTCAGGCGCCCCGAGGTGTTCTCAAACCTATCACAACCACTCCCATGGTACTCTGGTAGCAGTCATCAGAGATCCCAGTTACTCTGAAGGCCGGCCGGAATGCCCTCCTAGGGTCTGATACTCTCCTGAAATTGACGCATCTAAGTTTACACTCCACATCCTCTCAGACACTCCTGGAGTCTTCCAGTGACCAAAATACATTTTGCTGATGTACATTTTGCTGATGAAAGTGATTCTTCTCAGAACACATCCATGGACTCATACAGATATACAATGTTTGCGGCGTCAAGCATCCGAGGGCCTGGGACCACTTTCAAGATATATTATTTCTTGATCCAGTCACGACTCGCCACTAATCATAATTCCAGCTGATGTGTCCTCACCGCACGAGCAGGGGTTCAGCTTTTCGGGAGTGGTGGGCAGCCTCGCGCTCATATATGGTGCAAAGGTTAGACACAACCTGTTACCAAATAAACAATTGGAGGTGGGACCACCCCCATGCCTTCAGGGATCACGTCGATTTCTCCAATCTGCAGACTACCAACTCGGGCATGGTTAAATGCACAGGCGAGCGTTCCCCTTGGTACCATAGCAATGATCCCAGTGCGAAGATTCAGCCGCCAAGTTGTTGGCCGTACAAGCCAGGCAACTGGCTGGCCGTTAGACAACCGAATTCGCATGATATAATTGACGAGGATGATGATGATGAGAACTGGCCGGATCCCAGAGCGCCAAGTGGTGGATGGAGCCGTCCTGGCAATGACAGTGACAATGACAACGGCGAGGGTGAGGAGGACATGCAGGGCGGTGAGAATGCGACTGGGAAAGGGAAGGGAACACAGGAAGGGAATCAGAGAGGGAAGGCGACTCAAAACGGGAAGAGGAAATGGAACGGGAATGGGAAGGGAAACAGTAAAGTGAAAGGTATTGTTAAACAAACCCCACGGGGAGATGATATCTCTCGTGCCGTTGCTTAGCAGTTGCAGAAGGAAATGTCAGAGGCAGACTTGGACTCAGAGGGCAGACAAGGGCGGGTATATTGAGAGCCAGAAGCATCACCTGTCGTGTCAATGTCCTCAGATGATGATACCGACTCTACCGAGTCGGACGCCGACTACGACCCAGAAGATAATCCTGATGTTGATATGCACCTGAAGGATGATGTGGACGCACCAGACGGTGTTGATTTAGACGGCAATATTGATATGGACAGGGACGGTGCTGATGAATAGAAGGAAGATGAAGAGGAGGGAGAGAAAGCGGAGGAGGAGGAGGAGGATGAGGATGAGAAGGAGGATAAGGAGGAGGATGATGGCAACGAACCTCAGACAATTGGCCACAGAGATATGGTAGATTCATCGGCTGACGATGCAGATACCATGGTAGACGATCAACCAATTGTGCTACCTGAACAAGGCCAGGAGATGGCCGAGCATACTCCACGGCCGCAACCTCTAGCGCCAGCCCCATGCCCACAAAGCTCGGAACCTCGCCCACGACCACGAACTCTGGAGACTCATCCTCCCACTGGGCTGGAGCATTCAGCGCTTGTGATGGCGCAAAACCCTCGCCCGGCGGTGCCATCTCTGAGAGAAGCTGAGGCACCTGCAAACACCTCAGATGTGGATGTGGATCAGCAGCTGCCGATTGAATCGGCAGGTGGCGACAGTCGCCCCGGTGTCCCACTCCCTGAGTTGCGCCCAGATGACTCGGCAGGTGAGGAGTCAACCAGTCCTGGCGTTGCAGAGGAGAAGTTGGTTATTACGTTCGGGATAGGGTAGGGTTCAAGTCGTGTTCATTTTCTTTGTTCTAATCAATGTATCTCAGGCATTGATTATTACACGCATCACGAGGTGTTTGGATTGCTCAAGGTATATTTTATCTAAGGGTTTCGTATTGATTTTGTTTCATTGGTTTTGTTTTATTCATAGTATTATGGGACATCGCGCATGCAGCGTTTTTGCAATGCATGGCGTGTAAGGAACCTCCTCGTGATGGCGCTGAGGCTCAATGAGTCAACTGAAAGGATTGTGAGCTTACACACGAGGCAGCTCAGGCCCACCACCAACCTTCATCCCCATCTACAGCATATTCTCCACTCCTCGTGTGTCGTCGACAATGCCAGAGAACTCACCTGTCAGTTGCCCCAAATTTCCATGCCGAAAGAAGTTCACCTCAGACAGCTGGCGACTTAACCAGATGGAATTACACCATCCTGAACACATTAGAGTTCAACGGCAGAAGAATTTGACTATTCTCAGCACGCCCCAAAAGGTTGAACCCGCTCAGTGTCGTGAATTCAATGTTAACAAACATCCAGTCGAAGACCTCGACGGGCTTCCCTACCTCTGACACGTTCAAAACATCATAGCCTCGGGGTCTCAACTACCGCCACCTCTGCTGCAGACAGAAATATTCCCCGCCGCTGGTGCTCCGCTGATCGATTACATTGCTGAGCCATTGGCAGGCAACGCTCAGGGCTGCCTTGAGACGAACCTACCAAACAATCCCTACTACCCGTTTGCGATGTGTAAAGAGTACCAATATATCCAGTGTGGGATCAAGGAGGAGGGCATGGGGATGTACTATGACAACGTGCTGAAGAAGGAAGAGACCACTCTGCATTTCCCAAACTTCAAAAACAGGGATGGAGTCCAGAAGCTGGTGGCTGGCATGCCAGATGATCAGGCTCTCGGTGAGTGGGAACTACACTCTCGAGGATATGAGATGGACAGACAATCATCAATGCCCTATCGAATACTGGAGTCGCGACATCATCATAACCCAGACATGGTTGATGTGGCAGCCAGCCTATGCCGAGCAACTCATTTGCGCCTTTCAGCGTTGCTTTAACAGCGATACGCCCTCGAGATGCCTTTATACCGAAATGCATATTCCGGTCTGGTTGTGGGAAAGACAGGTAAGCAGAGATCCTCGAGGATAATAACATGCTAATCAACGTTTAGTCAACCCTCAGAGTGGGGTATTCAATGGGTCCCTTGATCATCATTCCCAACGGAACACATTTCTCAAAATTTTCTGTTGACAACAAAGAGTGGCCTGTATATATGACAATTGGCAATCTATCTTCGATGATCCCCCAGATGGTCTCAACGCACAGCGTCGTAATCGTCGCTCTCCTAGTGATTCCAATCAGCAACCTCAATATTCATCGGAAGCGGCTGGATAATCAGCGGCGAACAAACCGAGAGGTGCTGAATGATGTCCTCCGGCGGCTACTCCAGCCACTCACCCTGAAACACAATCCCAGTGCTGGGAGAGGGTAATACAACTTTCTCTGTGCAGATGGCAACTTCAGGCGTTGCAAACTGGTTTTAGCAGCATGGTTTGCAGATTACCCAGAGTATAGTGACCTACATCATCTCGAGCGACATGTCTGTTTTTGGTGCAAGTGTCCAATGAATGAACTTGGACATTTTGTGCATCCTGACAAGCGACACCCCCGGCGGTATCACAACCTATATCGAACGCTCAACCATGCCAACACCACGGCAGTGGATGCCAAACTCTTGTTGAATCATGTTCACAGAGAATTCAACTTTTTTCAACATATTCCCTGCATTGTGAGCGAACTCCCTAAGCCCGACCATCTCCATACAATGCAGATCGGTATGCTTGACCACCTCCAGGAGTGGATTTTCCATGTCATGAAAATGCATGATCAGCTTAACAAGTAGAATGCAATCTGGTCATCCGTGCCAGCTTATCACGACCTCACACCAAAAAATAACTCATATGAGGAAGTTTCTCAATGGAATGGGAAGCAGATAAAGGAAATGAGCCGGTACGTGCTTGGAGTTGTAACCCAGTCTCTACAAGGCAGAAACCCCGCTCAGCGTCCCAGATTCAATTGCACATTTGAGTGCACATGGGCATTGTTAGAATTCTATATGTATGCTTGATATAAATCTCACAATGATGCACCATTGAGCTACATGGATGGCTCCTTGCATCGTTGTCACACCTCCAAAGATGTTTTAGTACTCAGGTGAGCCGGCGAACAGGCGAAGACCAAAGGCAGTGCACTATGGACGGAACTCTTGAAGAAGGGAAAGGTAGACGAGGAAACAAATACTCGAACTTGGACGCCATCCACGGTGCGGCGCGGAACAAATGCCTAGAGGGTGTATATCCCCCACAAGATAGATATTTCCAAGGAGTTAGATGTCGACTTCAACTTTCCGAAGATCCACTTGATGTCTCATTGCGCCAAACTGATACATTGATACGGAGCCTGGAAACAGTATTCTGCCAAGGGACATGAACAAGCATGTCAAACAATCCTCAAGGACGGTCGGAACGCCTCCAATCACAATCTCAACAACCTGCCACAAGCAATCACCTTTCAGCATGGCATCCTGCGCTTCGAAAACAGAGAGCTCAATCAGCAAGCCCTCGCTCAGCGTCGGGAGAACAGTGCTGCTGCCTGCAAATTCCTCCATTCCAGTGCTGATCAGACTGCCCTGCTGAGCCCCCAGTCATAGGCGAAGCCCAAATTCATGGGACCCCAAAACCGCCGTGATGGAAACCATCCTGACGCTATGAACAAACACTTCAGAGAATTACTCAACAATACGCGGGACGCAACGCACCATGCAGCAATATACAGCAGCACTTGGGAGTTTTGGAACGATAAGCGTCGTCACAAGACGTATATATTGGATTAACATCTGCACACAATGGAGCTCTGTATTTAGCATGGTATCAAATATCAAGTGGAGGGTTGAGAAGGTGAATTCATATCTCAGAGGTGTCGATTCACAGGAAGTCAGAGCTGTCGCAGAGGGGATCGCTAGAACGACTGGGTATGGGTAAAGCATCGCCTGGGGAGGTGTTATGGCGCACTGAATGGGCGTCTCCAATGGCAAGTGCACTGACTATTCGAAATCAAGCTCCAAAACAACGATTGAGCTTTCGTTGAGTACTGGTTAGCTGTAGCGCTCACCACAATACTTGAAAACTCGGGTAACTTGGATCCCGTCTCGATATCTGTAAAAGTGAGACAACCACTGCCAACCGTTGCTTTGAAGGTTCGCAGCGTGGGAAACATTGTCGGCTGCGCGTACGTTATGCCAGAAATAGCGACGAGTAGTAAGACAGGAGACTGACAGAACGAGCGATGGATTGTCAATTGCCACATAGATCTGGCTACTTGGAATGATGTATATAATTAGTAAACAGAGAATTGCATTTTGCGCGCAGGAAGAAGGAATGCGAGGAGAGATTTTCACAACGTCAGCCATTGCATTGCATTTCTAATGCAAGCGCGTACCAAATGAACCCATTCCAACGTATGGTCACAGTTGGCCACATCACCAGATTGCTCGTTTAACATAGGAGACCGATAGAGTTAGAAGAAACAGTGAAACAGCGATCGGAGGGAGATATGCAACGGGACGCGTGGTATTGAGGTTGGGCGCAGAGTACTCTGCCACGTGGGGGTCTCTAACGGATCTGACGGAGCGCATCCACTCCGAAGAAGCTATTCCTCTCGCACGGAAATATTCTCTTGTTGATGAATCTGGGTGGTTATTTCATGTGTCAAGAAAAGACACTGCATACTTGACTTGCTCGGGCTGAACTCTTGGGAATAGGTGCTGATGGGATACACTATTTGAACCTAATGTTTCGAGGATCTTGTCAAGCTCTTTCGCCCTGCCTCAGTACCATAAGGGGTCTCCCATCTTGAACATTTTGGACTGATTTCCGGGATTCCCCATTGTGTCAATGGTTAGGCTGAGGTCGAGTTCGGTAAGCATTCTGGTTCACTTGCCTTTTCATTTGGCTTGTTGTTTGAATTGTAGTTCAAGTAGCATCCAGTTCTGTTCAGAGATCTCCATTTGGTTGCCTTCGGTGATCTTTGACATGATGGTGTCTCTGCCTTGATTATCCTCGCCCTCATGTAAGGGTGAAGCATCTGCATCTTCGTCTTCATCTTCATCGTCAGGATTGCTGGCTTCCTCGTGAACTTGAGTCCCAACAGGATTTTCATCATTGATTTCGTCTTGTCGTAGTAACGAGACGCGGCCTGCAGGAACAGGCGTGATTCGGCTGAGCGATGCTTGAAGCAATTCCACACTCTCATCCGTGTTAGGCATATGCAATTGGCTTCTCTGTATTCCCTTTGGACGCATGGAGGGTAGTTGACTGTAATTGCTTGATGTGGTGACTGTCACAACGCATCAATTGAAGGGTTGAATTTGTATGGTCTCGAGTGCGAAATCTATCTAATTCCTGACATACCGAACATAGTGTTAGTGGGCCTACGCCGGCGCTCGGCATTATAACGATATATTATGTTATACGGTTGCACACGGGCGCCAGTGACATCAAGTGTCAAAGAAAGTGGTATTATATTCGGTGCGGAGCTAAGTCTCTGTCGCGATGTCCGTATATGAGTTGCAGTTACCCGGTGCTGGACACCTCACATGACCTCCCGGCAACCCTAACCACCCATATGTGACACCGCTGTTACAGGAGTGTGAATTGATTGATGAATTTTGGCAGAGTTTCGATAGAATAGAATTCATAATAATATGTTAAGATCGTCTTCAGGATTCTGAATCTTGACTATGGATTGCTGCTTGAGCTTTTCTTCTCATTGCTGGAACAATGCCGACTCTGGGTTGTCATCTTCGAGGATTTGTACACCGACTCTTCGACCCTATGACTGCAGTGCTCATGATAGTTTTATCGCGGTCGCATCATGACATGTCTGCATGCGCCCATTGATTACTCGCGATGCTTCCCAATGGGTCATTGTGTTCATGCAATGTCGCTTCAAAGCGTTACGCTCCTGATAAGAATCAGGCCATCCGTCGCATGACATCATGTCAGACAGTGGGTCAGACAGAAACTTGAACTTAGACATCTTACTACCCATTTGCAACAGAAGTTGGAACATCTGCCAACATAATAGTTGCTAACCCTTCTCGCAAATTATTGCCTCACCTGATACGCCATTGCGCTTGTATCATAGATTCAATCAGTGACCAACCAATACTATGCCAAAGCAGAACTTGACGAGTCAGCTCGTATTGATATCGAGACTGACATTGCAATGCATCCTGTCCAATGAAACGAATCCCGCGAGGGTCTGGAAAAATGAATGCAGTTGAAAACATTATGCTTGGGAGTAGTTTCCTTCGTTTGACCTGGCTATAACGATGCATCATCAAACATCAATCCGCCAAGTAACAACATTACTCATTCAATGGACATGCGACTCCTATGTATCCCCGCTAAATGACATAGGACCGGCTCACTTGCGACATCAAGACTAGGCGTAGTGCATAACACGTGACTAGACCGAGAGTAACTCTGTCATATGTGTTCATTTACGATCACTAGTGCCAGTATCGTGGTTAAGGGAGAACCCCTAACACCGTAGAACTGTGTGAGGAAATTGATGTCGTATTATCTTCTTAAGGCAGTAGACAATTATAGAGTTGGGATTATATATCGTTAAATGATTGTTCCAACATATATATTGAGTCAGCCTTCTCATCAATATATTAATGAACCAATATTGGTATATATCTATGTGAAGTATATCTGGACTGGCAAATGGTGGTGCTTAGGCGATTGTGGGAACAGTACAAAAGAATGATAAAGTGAATGTTGAAATGCACTTCATCAACATAATAGAGGGCAGTGAAAGAATACACTTTCAGCCTGAGATGAAGTGAATTTATATCAGTACAATGCTGTTTTGGTACTGAATTTGCTGGATGTAAAATGGTCTGGAGGCCAGATTCAAATCACCACGACACTTCACAGGATGCCACTAGTGCCACTATATTAATCCAGTCTCTCATAGACTGCCCTGGAGCTAAGCAATGTGTCCTCAGATGCAGCTAGAGTATTTACAGGTGCACCTGCAAGCACCTGCAGTGATTGAACTACATTCATGATGCTACGATATTTGACTTATACGATACTCCAATTCTGGAGTAGGTGAGATCTCTGCACAGAGCTTTGAGAGATTCTAAGAGCAACTCAGTCTTTCTGCACAGTACTGTGGAAGACTTCACAACAAGCTGAAGTGATTGCTGCACTGGTCATTGGAAAACTTCGAACTTGGTGTAGCATTCTCAGAGTAGTTGTTCTCAGACTGTCACAACCACATGTCTTTTCATCAATCATATTCATCGTTGTTACAATAATAAAATTTGCTGTATCATATCATGGCATGTGCTATATATTGAACACTATCTATATATATACATATGACCAATCTGGCTGCAGAAGGTAGTGGAGCACAATTGGACAAGCCAATTGAAATGCCAATTGAGAGAACTGAGTGCTGCACTTGGAGGCCGTGAGCATGAAAAAAAGGAGATTTACATTGTGGCTGTGTCGAGAGAGTTGGGAGATGCACATGTTGCCAGTTTTGGAGGGAAGATTGGTTTCTCACCACCTCCACTGTTCAGTTTGGCCATCGGCATATGGTGGGAGGCTTATAGAGATGCTGGGATCCGAGACATCCACTGAGCAAAAGGTTGTACACAGGTGGGAAACCTGGGGAGTGGATAGCCACCATATCAGCATATGACAAAATATATGCTCTAGCCTTCCTATGTCTCTGTTGCCATTTTGTTTTGCTGAGAGTTCATAGATTCACACAACTTCTGCGGTTTCTCATGGCTGGGTACCATAGTATATTGTCTGACCGTCGATCCACTAACATCAAGCCAGAACTGCAATTTCACAGGAATTTTGTTTGCATGCTGTACAATGCATGGTGGAGTGTTGATGATTGTTAATTCGCTGTCTATCTCCACCCTGTTTCACCACACTGTGATCCAGGGAACAGATGAAATGCACTTGAAGGGTGAAATTGAACAGGGTAGGAGATGCTCTCGGAGGCAATGATTGGGTGAACCGGAAGATGAAATTGCAGGTCCTAATGTTGAAAGTTCAACGATGCACAACGACAGAATGACTGTATGAATGAGAAGGCCACAAGCGAGCTAGCATGGAGATGCACTTGCATGCCATTACAATGCAAACCTGGAGGCCGAGATCCACTGACAATGTAGATGAACTTGGACACCACGGTGAATCATGATCGGAAGAGTACTGAGTGGTACGTGTTTATCAGGCAGTAGCATTGGACGGTGGCATCTTGGAAGTTGAGAATTATTTGATTGGTTAACTCACAATGGTGGGCATGTATAGCAATAAGTATAGTAAGGTTGTCCCAACGACGAGAGATAGGAGATCTGCGACTGTCTGTGGGGTGAGAGGCATAGTTGACATGGGGCGTGGCTCTGCTGAGAGTACAAGCCTGTCAGCAGTGATCATACCCGACAAGCAACAGCACGGGATCCACTTACACATTCAACTGTATATCCAACTTGCCGATGATGGATTGGCAACCTATGACAGTATGAGAATCCCAGATGCCATCACCTTCTTTCTATCCACCCTGCATGGCAACTTTGGACATTGTGCCCAGGTGTTATGGATGAAATACATGCTGGGCCTTCCATTGAGAAAAGCTTGGGTCACAGTGGGGCTGGCTCACTTTCTTAACAAAGCTGCAGTTCGGGTAAACGACAAGTTTTTGGCACATGTATGTACCGGTGTAACTTGGGTTGCTTCTTAGCATCAGGCATGGCTTCCACTCGACAGATGGGCTGGATATTATCATTGACCAATACAGCAGACTGAATTTCACATTTCTGTGTCGAAGCCTAGAATGCTTCTGGAATACTCTCATGTCATGTCTAGTATCAGTGGCAATAGCTTTCATCACAGAAGAGTGCTTGGGGTTCTAGTTGATGTCAAAGCACTCAGAGCCATATATTAACAGCTGAATCACACTGCCCACTTTGCTTCATAGTCTCTCACAATCATATAGGAACCTGGTCACATCATGGGCAGAGATACAAGCCTCGTTGACTGCTGGTGAGAAGTTTTCCCATGTAAGCAACTTGCATAGGATTACAAGGCAAACAGAGAGAAGGCTGTGGCAGCGAAAGCACTGACCAGTGATGTTTCAGGTGGTGACAAGTGGCAATCCCACCCCTACATGGCCAAAGAAGGAGAAGGTTTTGCCCGCATGGATAGAAAAGCAAGCTACCATAGTTAGACTGATGCGCCCACTCTCCTCCGACAGTCCAGGTATGCTGGTAGTCTTGTGCCAGGGTGGATTCGATGTTAGAAATCGATCGCCACTGTCCGCTTCCCAAATAATGTTGTCGTTGTTGACTTATTTCACTGTTTATGTTTGCCAAGACACGCGTCGTTAAGCCCTAGTGTCTTCCCTCTTGGTAGTGTATTTGGGAGCGTAGAGCCAAGTAGGCTGGGAGTGTACCATGGAGTTCAATTGGGGGCGTACTTGAGAGCATGCTCGGAATTGTACTTGAGAGCGACTCAGAGGTGTACTTGGGAGTGACCTAAGAGCTTACTTGGGAGCGTACAGTCAAGCAGGCTGGGAGTGTCATTGAGTGCATTTGGGACTCGTGTATAGTCAAGCAGACTGGGAGTGTGCCATCGAGTGCAATGGGGAGTGTCCTTGAGAGCTTATTTGAGAGCATCAGTCAAGCAGGTTGGGAGTGTGCCATCGAGTGCAAGTGGGAGTGTGCAGTCAAGCAGGCTGGGAGTGTGCCATTGAGCGGTATGGGGAGCGTACAGTCAAGAAGGCTGGGAGTGTGCCATCAAGTGCAATTGGGAGTGTCCTTGGGAGCTTACTTGAGAGCATAAGTCAAGCAGGCTGGGAGTGTGTCATCGAGTGCAATTAGGAGCGTCCTTGGGAGCTCACTTGAGAGCATGAGTCATCAGGCTGGGAGTGTGTCATCGAGTGCAATTGGGAGCATCCTTGAGAGCATGCCCGGGAGTGTCCTTGAGAGCGTCTTGAAAGTGTACATGGGAGCGTAGAGCCAAGTAGGCTGGGAGTATACCATTGAGGGCAAGTGGAAGTGTATTTGAGAGCATGCTCGGGAGTGTGCTTGAAAGCTTCTTGAGAGCTCACATGGGAGCATGTAGTCAAGCAGGCTGGGAGTGTCATCGAGTGCAATTGGGAGTGTATTTGAGAGCGTGCTCAGGAGTATGCTTGAGAGCGTCTTGAGAGCGTACTTGGTGTACTTGGGAGCGTACTCAAAGTGTACTTGGGAGCATTTTGAGAGCTTACTTGAGAGCGTAAGTCAAGCAGGCTGGGAGTGTGCAATCCAGTGCAATCAGGAGTGTACTTCAGAGCGTACTTGGGAGTGTGCAAAGAAGTGCATCCAGCAGCTTGCTTTCACGTTGTTGTTGTTGTTTAATCATACTGTATTCACTCTAATTGGAGTATGACAGGACCTTCATAACCCCCTCGGCCTCCGGGCAAGCCAGCTAGATGGCGGAGCTCCCCCCCCGCTACCCTTTGTCCCCGTTGACAAATGAAAAATAAGTGAGAGAGATAAGATAACAGAAAGACAGAAAGAAATGAAGGAAGGAAGGTATAACCCCGTTACCGCCAATGCCGCTCCCGAGCCCTGAGCCCGCTCCATACCGCCACTTCATTTGGGCGGAAACTTCCCGACTTCAGTGGCCGCCAGGAAGTTCATCACCGCTTGATCACATTCTTCTATGGAAAACAGCTCAGACATCTGCACGTGTCTGCATCTGCCCGCCTTCCAGCCCATCTCTTTTCCCACCGCCCTCCATAGTGTCTGTTGCTGGACTCTCCACCGGCTGCAGTGGCGGAAGAGGTGTTGCCGCGTCTGGGCCGCCGTCCTGCCTCCGCCACCGCCGCACCACCAGCATTTGTCGTCCTCTCGGTGGCCGAACCGTTTCCGGTAGACTCCAGTGGGTGCATGCCCGCACTTTAGTCTGTAGAACCTGGTAGCCAGCGACTTTACGCTTGTCATCGGGATAGGTCTCTTGGTCCCCGCCTTGCCCTTGAGTCTGTAGCTGAAGTGCTTGCTGCACTTGTCGGCCTCCCACTTCGCCTTGGCTGGTGATCTTCCCCCGGAGATTCGTCTAGCTCTATTCAAGGCCGAGGTGTATGGCCGCTCTATCACTGTGCTTCCGCTTGCGTCTCAGGCTACATTTGCCTGATGGTCTGCTTCTTCATTTCCAGGGAAGCCAGAGTGTCCCGGGACGCAGTGGATCTCGGTTGCGATGCCGTGGACGAGGAGACTCCGCGCCCTTCTGTTCATCCGCCTCGCCAGTCGCTGCCCTGGGCCCGGCTCCAGGTGTGCCGTTCGTCGAATTGCGGCCTGCTTTCACGTTTGTTGTATGCAGCGTGATGTATAGTATCCAGCTCACAAAATTGCATGCGTATCATAGTATTCTAGTCAACGCGTAGATCCATAGGACCTCATAGTGCCACGCATCAAATATGCTATGAATTATCATCCCAAAACCAGCTTCTCTATGAGTTACGTGTCGCGTAAGGTCATTTTTCCCGGTGATGTATCATGTTCGCTGCAGAGGGTAATCGATTACTCGTGTACATCCGGAGAGTCTCAGATAACCGCTGCAGTCCTCCGAATGAATATCAATAAGATCCCAGGCATCTCTCAGAGTTTGTTTGGAATTCCCGCATTGGTTCGGCGACACTCCCAGGTGGTCCCAAAGTTCTCTCCGGCGCTCCGACATCCTCCTAAAGTTATGACAGTCACTCCCATTTTTCTGCTGTACCAGTCATCAAAGATCCAAGTTATTTCGAAGGCCGGCCGGAATGCCATCCTAGGGTCTGATTCTCTCCTGAAATTGACACTTGTAAGTTTACACTCCGCCTCCTCTCACACACCCCTGGAGGCTCCCAGTGACTAAAATTCATTTTGCTGATGTTCAATGCACCTTCATAACTACAGGTGCTTTCAGGAGCACCTGAGAATGCTCTTGCAGCATCTGAGAGCACTTTGCTTAGCTTCAGGGGGGCCTGGGAGGGTCTGGAATTACTTTGGAGCACCGGTGAGGCTTACCGCAGTGTCTGGGAGGTTTGCATGTAGCTTCCGGACCGTTTTACATTTTGCTGATGTAGGTTCTCCGCCTTCTAGCTCCGCCGTTTCACCACACCGGCTTGCTGAAAGCCCCATACAAACTCTTTTTCCCCCACTCTAAACTCTTCTTACCATCCAAATCCGGTACAAACCCATGCCGTTGAGATTTTCGCCAGGTTGATAAGATGCTGATCCGGTTGATCCGTGAACTTTTGTGTGGAGCGAAGTCTCCAAGCTCCCTCACACCTGCCACACTATTCCCTTTTTATCACTTCCACTTTTATCTGAGTGCATGCCACACAAATATACATTTGAGAGCCTGGTTCGAGGTCAACTTTCACCTCACTTTTTTTAGGATCTCAATTTGCGTCAACTAACTCTGACAGCCAAAGCAAGGCGCCAAACGAAACGAGAAAACCAACGAAATTCCAACCCGAAATCCAACCTATTCAATCCTTTACCTCTTCCTCTGCTACTTCCTCCGCCTATATTTCGCCCCGTTTGAGGCTAGAGGTTAACGAGACGGTGCTCCCGATCCCGTATCCTCCACGTCTATACCTTTGTCTAGGTTTAACAAGACAATGCTCATGGTCCTGTATCCTCTGTGCACATACTTTCGTATAAGTTTAACGAGACGGTGCTCACGTTAGTCCCTCATGACTCTCATCTCTAAGTGCGCCCTCTTCAATTCCCACCTTATGCATAACAAATCTTGGCAGGGTTAGAGTGTGGTTGGTAATAGTGTTCGAGCATAAGTGATAAGTTATACAAAGCGAGTTAGAATATTTAGTAGTTAATGTAAAAATATACATTGAGAACCACGGGATGATTACAGAACAGTACCCATGTCAGTCATCCCATCCTGTGTAAGTAGCTAGGAAAGTGACGTCTGCTCTAAGATGATTGTGATCTCTCTCTAGGTCTACGTGTTTGTGTATATTAAGGGACATGAGGTGCAGGCAACAGTGCAGACGGGTTTACCGGGGTAGCTATATTGTTACTGCTGGTAGGTACAGCCTGATGTGGCAGCGAGGATAAAACGTAACTGACAGGAATGGAACAGGTGCTGTATTTGTAGCGCTGGTGGGATTCTTGGATGCGAAGACTTGAGGTTGGGGAAGGAGTCCGTATGAGTTTGGATGATGCTATGGAGTCACATGGTTGGTGGTATCGATTGATTGTGTGGTGTCAAAGTAGTTTCAAGGTCATGTGGAGAGAGTGAGAAACCTAGTTGGGAGGTTCTGAGGGAGTAGTCCAACTAGCAGAGCCAGTCCGGAACGCGCAACTTGACGATCCTACTGCAGCAACCAACAACGTTACATGCGCACTGGGCTCGGCTTCTTCGAAAAGAAAGAAGGTATTCACCGGTACCTTTCCGCATCAATATCCATATTTTAATTAAATCGATGGTTTTAAAGCGACAACTACTGCCTGTGTTCCTGGAGGTGGAGTACGCCAGAGCCAAGATGCTCGCCAGAGAAACGCAATTAACCTAAGCCGTCTTAACTCTCAACACTCTACCCCGCTCCATCTCTGACACCTCACCAACACCACAATCACCACCACCACAATGGCACCCATAATCCACATAGTCTCCGTCAAGCTCCCTGAGGCAACCGCCGAGGAATTCAAGAGTGTACGTTTTCTCAATCTCCCATCTGCAACCCTGCTTATCGGCGAATGTGTATAGCTCCACGATGCCTTCCTCAATCTTAAGGCAAACTGCAAGAAGCCCGACGGAAACGCGTATATTACCAGCATCAAGGGGGGGTGCGAGAACTCTCCCGAGGTTGCCAAGGTGAACTTTCTCCCGCCATTATCGGATTCCATTGTCTAATAAGTGACAGTTGAACAAAGGCTACACGCACGCGTTCGTGGTCGAGTTCGCTTCGAAGGAGGATCGCGATTACTACATTACAAAGGACCCGATTCATGGCGAGTATGCCAAGGCGCTGCTCGATGCTGTTGGAGGGGTGGAGAATGTCTTGGTTGTGGATTTTGAGGTGGGAGTTTAGTGGGGAGGGAGTTGGCTACACATGAATCAATCGATGCAGTCTACCTGCTTCACTGTTCCATCTCCCGGGTCTAAATCGCGTGATAACTCTGGTGCTTCAGTCAACGAGGTACACTAGGTATGGTACTTCTGGCCAATGTTTTGCCGTAGATTCATGCATGCCAGTTACCCACGGCCCGAGATTGCGATGCTACCTGGATAGCTTACCAAGAAGTATGTTGGTGAGAAGAAAAGATACGTCCCCACAAAACATGGGCTACCTGACAACAGACTGCACTGGCGACACTGCTAGGAATCTTTAGGAGTACCTAGTTAACAGCGTTGGGGAGGACGATTGAGAGGTAGATATAATAAGTTGCTTCGATATACGATAACAAACATCACAACACAAGTAAAGGGCCCGTTGGACACGTAGTCGGTAATGAATTACCCAAACACTCTAATCTGAATAGAGAACTGTCCTTTCACATACAGCCATAACGCGAAAGCTCAAACCCCACGATCCCACTAACTCTGCTGCGTCTTCAGCCATCCGTCATGAAGCTTCTTCTGCCTATCCCACCCCTTCTTCAGCGCCTTGCTTCGCGACTTCGTCACCTCCTCTCCCTTCGCATCCTTCGTCGGAATCCCATCCTCATCCCACGCACTCCACTCCCCAGTCCTGTACATCGTACGCGGATCTAGCTTTGCCGCTTCAACCTTCTTCTTCTCCTCCTCCTCCCGCTTTAATCGTGCCACCTCCTTTGTAGCCTCCCGCTCGGCAGCCTTGCGTTCCTTTTCTTCACGCGCAGCTCGGAGTTCTTCAGCGGGAACAAACTTGATCAGAGCGCGCGAGGAGTCGCGGTCGTCGAGAGAGATGCCGAGGTCGGCAAGCTCGATGTCGCGGAGACGGTCGCAGAGGGCGAGGAGTTTCTTGGCAGATTCAGACTTTGAATCTGCGATTCCGATTGCACGGACACGGTCGCGGAAGGAAGAGAGTAGGCGTACGTAGGGGAGGGCGACTTCCTCGGCGTTGGCGGAAGTAGAGGCATCGGATGCCCAGCCAATACGGTCAGGAGAGGAGTTGTTGTCCAGACCGAAGATTGTGGTTATTTTGGTAATCCATCTTGCAACCTCTTTGACGAGCGAGAGGGATGTGGTCGAGGACATGTAGATGTTTGTCGCCGAAATGAGGTCGAGAAGGACCGACATTGCGAGGGGTGTGTTAAATGAATCACACAATGCGGCGTCGAGGTTGAGGCGTGCGTTGTCGAGTTCTCGGGACAGAGCTACTTCCAGCTCTCCCCATGGCTGTGGAATGTGTTTTCCAGATTTCTCGGCTTCTTCTTCTTCCGTCATGAGCGCTTTGACATTGGTAAAGAACTTATTAACAACTGTTTCCCAGTTCTTTGCACCTGCAAGAACACCTTCCCGGACTTCGATACCGTCTTTCCAGCCACCTAGAAGGAATACAGTTCTCAGGCCTCTCGGGGTCCACCCTCCTCTCTGTAGTGCGTCACGAACGGAGACAAAGTTCTTCAGCGATTTCGACATCTTGCTACCGTGGATTTTAAGGTGGCCCATGTGAAGGAAGTAGTTGATCCATTGGTGCTTCCCATCGGCGGTGGGGTGAGAAGCGTACCCATCCCAGTAGGCCTCACTCTGTGCAATCTCGTTGTCGTGATGAGGAAACGCAAGGTCGATGCCGCCGGAGTGAATATCGATCTCTCCCCCAAGAACCTCCGAGCACATTACCGAACACTCAATGTGCCATCCTGGTCTTCCCTTGCCCCAGGGAGAATCCCATGACGGTTCGCCGGCTTTCGAAGCTTTCCAGAGCGCGAAATCTTGGTTCGTCTTCTTCTTCTGCGGTAGCGCGGATTCGACCGTGTTGGGAAGTGTTGTGGCTTTGTCGGCCGTGAGTGCGCCCTCACCGTCGGCAATCAAGCTCTCGTCACCCCGGTTCCATGGCTGTAACTTGGCGTAGTGGTGTCCGGCGGCCTCGTAAGCTGCAATGTCAAAATAAACGGATCCGTCGGCCGTGGGATATGCAAACCCGCGGCTGACGAGCTTCTCGACAAAGGCGATGTTCTCGAGGATGAATTCGCTGACCCTGGTGGTGGTAGTAGGTGGGAGGACGTTAAGTGTAGCCATATCCTCATTGAAATGACGTTCCCAGTACCTAGACAGCTTCGAAAACACGGCGGGTTCAAAATCGCGGTTCTTGTGCAGAGAGTCGAGGAATGGAAGGAGGATGGAGGAGGTAGCGGCATAGAATTCGTCGGCAGAGGGCGGCGATCCGGCGATGGCGCGCGATGCGGTAAGAAGTGTGTTCAAATGCATCTTCAGCTTTGCGGCGTCTTCCAGTAAGAGCCCCTCCTCTACCGGCTGCCCTGATAGTTCCTTGAGGATAATCTCCATGAGGGGCTCATGCCTGTCCTGTGCCCACTTCTCGAAGGTTGCCGGTGTGGTATCGAGATCTCCTTCATCCGCCTTCGCGACATTCTTCGTAAAGTATGCAGCCCACGCTTCTCCGGCAGTCTCGACGACTTCGGAGGTAAGCGTAGAATGTTTTGAAATAAACTCATCCAACAGATGCTTCTGCCGCGCCCGAAGGATAATCTACCCCTCACCAATCAGCCTCCTTGCTTGCCCCCATCACTGGCAGCAAACACACCTTGTCGTCAACGTCGGTTACGTTCTGCACGAAAGCAACATTGAATCCAAAGTAGTCGCGCATGATCCGGCGCAAAACATCGGTGGTGACATAGTTCCTAGCGTGGCCAAGATGCGCAGCATCATAAACAGTGGGGCCGCAGCAATACCATGTCACCTTCTTGCCGGCCTTGTCAAGCGGGACAAAGGGATCCTTTTGTCTCGTGAGAGTGTTGTAGATGGTGAGGGGAGGTAGAGGGGATTTGGATTCGGGGCGTGACCACGGCGGCTGTTCGCGGCGAGCGGGGGTGGCCATTGCTGAAGAGCAGTATCTGAGGGTGTATGTCGGAAGGGGAAAGGATTGCGGTGGGAGGAAGGATCGTGTGGTGGTCGTTGCTATGCGGAAGGTTGAGGTTGCCGTGCGTGAGGTGAGAGAGGCTGTCAGAGTACGAGAGAGGGGCATCTCTGGGATGGAGCTTTCTAGTAGAACCAACCGGTGTCTTTGACGACCCGTGGCGCATGTGTGGCTTGCACAATTCAGAATGCAGTACAGCCACACTGAATTAGTCGCGCCTTTTCAACGTCTTCTTCCTGCCACCCAACATCTCCAGTGCAATGACGACCTCCTGTTCGGCGCCTTCTCAAGAAGAAACAATCGTCGCCAAAGTGTCGCCGTTTCTCGAGATCCCCCATTCCCTCAACGAATCTTCCAAACTCGCCATCATCCATCTCAAACGCGACCAGCACCAAGCGATCGCCCTCTCTCCCGCATCAACATTGCAGACCCGCTTCGGCACATTCCCACACACCTCGTTCATCGGCCTCCCTCCCGGCTCACAAGTCCGTGCCTCTGCTACCTACCCAACCCAACGCGACCAGCGAAAGCGAAAGCGCCAATCGACTTCCGCGACTACAACTACCACCGAATCGGAAGAGCCTCAAGAGGCAGCTCCCGGTTTCGTTCACATCCTCGCCCCAACTGCAGAGCTATGGACAGCCAGTTTGCCGCATCGGACTCAAGTCGTCTACACTCCCGATTCCTCGTATGTTTTACATCGATTGGGTGTTGGACCCGGAACTCAGATCATTGAGGCGGGCGCCGGGAGTGGCAGTTTTACACACGCAGCGGTGAGGGCGGTCTACAGCGGGTATCCTGACGGAAGAGAGGGACTTGAGCACGGAAAAGGCAAGAAAGGGAAAGTGTGGAGTTTTGAATTTCACAAGGAGCGAGCGGGGAAATTGAGGGAGGAGATTGGACAGCATGGGCTAGATACCTTAATTCAGATTACGCATAAGGATGTGTGCGCCGACGGGTTCCTTGTTCCCTCACCCTCCACGGCCTCAGAGTTTACATCGCCATCAGCATCCGCAATCTTCCTCGATCTCCCCGCACCATGGCTCGCACTGCCCCACCTTACACGCGCTTCTCCCTCCTCACTCGACCCCCTCGCTGAAGTCAGAATCTGCACCTTCTCGCCTTGCATCGAGCAAGTAACCCGTACCTGTTCGACCATGCGCTCTCTCGGCTGGGTCGACATCTCCACCGTCGAAATCTCACATCAAAACCTTGAAGTGCGGCGCCAACTCCCCCGTGGCTATGACGACGGCGCCGGCCCGCGCACCATCGCAGAAGCGCTCGCTCGTCTAAAGGGCGTCAACGAGTTCCGTGAGCAGCGGAAGGATATTCAAACCTCGATCGCGGCGGGAGAGTCCGCCTCCTTCGCAGGACTAGGCTTCAAAAAATCCGGCGGACGGAGGAAGCTAGAGAATGGGGACGAAGGGCGCATCGTGTCAAAGAATGAACCAGACTTGAAGAGCCATACAAGCTTTTTGACGTTTGCGACGTTACCGAGAGTGTGGACTGCAGAGCAAGAAAGGGAAGCGGAGGAATGGGTCATGGCACGGGAAAGTAAAGGGGTGGAGCTGAGGGTAGTAGGGGAGAAGGAGAAGCGGTGGAAAGGGGACGGGCAGGAAAGTAAGAGGGCAAAGAAGAAGCGGGAAAGGGCGGAAAAGAAAGAGGGCGAGGAGGGGAAGGAGACAAACGGAAGTGTAAAAGAGAATGAGGAGCCAGCAGGGAATAAGATGGAAATTGACGATTAGAGATGTTGTGGGAGCTTAGATCATCACTCTACGGGGTATGTGGATTGAAATTCACGACGTACCAGCATGAACCAAATACATTGATTTATGGGTTCCAATAATGTATATTACATCGTCTGTGATCATGATACACTCTTGTAGGTCCGCTTAAATACATACAGCAGAATCCCAAAAATTGATCCAAAGGCTTTCCAACTCAGCTGATGCCCATCCATGCATGCCCATGCTATCCGTCCCTTAAGCGACACCCCGTATTCGAGCCCATAGTAAGGAAAAGGAGAACAAAAATGCAAACAAAGCGCACGCCTCAGAACCGGTCTTTAGATAGCGCTATATCTTCTGGGTATGTCAGTCACGATCAGCTGTTGAGAAACGATGAGCCTCACATCACTTAAGATTCGCGTTGAATGACATCCAAGTTCTCTGCATAGTACTCTTCACAAATCCCTCTCAACTTGTTCGCACTGTAATCAATTGCGCATTTCAAGATTGTCATCACAGTTTCCGGACGAATATAGCGGTTCGACCACAATGCACGTTCAACCTTCGTTTTGAGGGCGGGGAGCATGTAACGGTCTGACGCGAGCAAAAGCACCAGTAACAATTCGATCTCATCCGTAGGGTCATCTGAACGCTTGACAGGCGTCAACTCCCCGGTATAAAAGAAATCGACAACCCGAGTCGCCGCCTCTAAGCCGATATCGGTCCAATCAACCTTCCCCTCAGCCGCCTCGCTCAGCTGGCTGGAAAACATGGTCTGGAAGTACTCCGAAGTGGCACAGAGAAGTGTTTTGTGGACTTCCAGACTGGTGTCTTGAACAATGATTGTAAAATCGGTAAATCTCCCTTCATGGCGGAAAAGTTGGAACTGAGAGAGGACCATGTCCGAATGTTTAGTGTCACTCGGAGCGGGAGGTGGTTGGGCCCTGGGACCACGAATTGTTCGTACGTTGCACGTCTTGAGAAGTCCGATATAATTTTGCAAGGAAGAGCGTGCAATCTTAAGCGGACCGGAATCGTAGTCCAATCCTAGACAGAGGTTCCTTGTAGAAACCCAAGATTCCAAGAATTCGTCTCTTCCAGGCCCAGGAGATTCGTTGTCTGTGTTGAACCATATTTCCTCATTTGGAGGAACGGTCAGAGTCCGCAACTTCAAATCCCGTAGGTACCCGTAACACGCTGTTGCACTTTGAATGAATTTAGGGATTTCGTCAAGGGAGATGTATTCTCGTCTCTGCGAGAGGTACACTAGGTGCATGACGACAGTGTCTGCCGAAGGCCGTCCTTGGCCGGGTATCTTCAACAAAACGAAACTGCTGAGTTCCTGGTCGAAAAATGGTTTCTGGCTCCAACATACGTCCATGAATTTTCGGAGCACCCCTTCAGGTAAGGAGATGAGACGGCCTTCAGGGACTAGACGACGTATTGCAGCATTGCGCTCTGTACCATTGGGGTGAACATGTAGCGCAGGAACAAACTGAATGCGGTCCAATCGCTGTACCACACCACCATCGCAGACAGTCCTCAGCTGAGTTGTATCCCACTGCAAGAATTCGGCTACATGTTTGGCCCGCTCGGTGACCTCTTCCGAATCGATGGATGCGACAGGGTGGGCTAGTTGTTGCAATGCGGTGACACATTCGAGGTAAATATTCGGGTTGTTGATATTTTTAATTGTATCAGTGAACTCGAACTTTCGAAGTTTCCGATGCACAAACTTTACGCTGGCCTGGGAGTGGAATGCCGCTTCAAATGCTTTGTTACTGTGATCATACAGCGTGTTTGCCATACGGAAGGTCAGGCTACCGTCCAGTGCAACCGGAGATTTGCACATGGATTCCGGAAACTCTTTCTTGAGCCACTCTAATATCTGGATATAACGATCCAACTCATCAACAGGTAATTTAGCACCCTCGTTCACAGAAACGTGTTCCTTCAGGAAGCTAGGTATTGAAATCGGTACCAACTGCAAGAATTCGAGGTCTCGGTTATTGCTGGGAATCGCGGCCCAGTCATTATCCACGAACTTAGATGCTGACGACAGATACTCTAGTTTGAGCTGTCTTTGGGCTACGGGAGCTCGAAGTGCCGAGTTGCCAGATAGCCATTGACGACGGTCATGCTTCAGCTGACCCGCGGGAAGTATCGGGAGCTGCTTAAGAATATTCCTGATCTCGTCCGTACGAAAACGGATGTCGCTCCAGGGTAAGCATCGAACAACCTTCCCTAGTGTCTGATGTTTTATATCAGCCTCTCGCGTTGGTCATAAAGCGCTGCCAGAAGGATGTTACCCACCACTGGGTACTCGGGATCTTCGTGAAACTTAGATCTGATGAATGCTTCCACGGTTTGTTGTTTCCTATATGCCATAGCCTTAATGCACTGAAGGAACCGATAAATCCCTTTATTATTTTCCAAGCTCTCCTCCGAACGCAAGTTCCATGGAAAAGCGTCTTGGTCAACAAGTAACAGCCCATCCCCTTGGAAAGACCAAAGTACAGTCCGCAGGGCCTGGAAATCCCAATCTACTATCATTTGGCCGGACAATCCCAGCGGCTCACCTAAAATGGCAGGAGTTTCAAAAGTCCGAAAGCTGCGCAGTGAAAGGAAGCTGTACTCTGATGCACCCGGTGTAGTTGCTATTAGACAGTTCAAGTCGGTTAACATTATCAGGGCTTTTTGAGCTTCGCTGCTCTGGGCTTGCATCTGGTTGTACCATTTCCAAACGCCTTCCAAGAATAATTTCATGCACTGCTGAGACTTCCCACTGAATCTTTCAAACAATCTCGGCAAATCAGCAGGCGAGAAATGGGAAACATTCAGTCGATTACCGGAAACCAATTTTCCCAGAACCCCAGAATCCAGACCAGGATGGACGAGTGCGTTTGGTACTTCTTGTAATACAGTACTTTCAATAAGGCTGTCGAAGGGAAGAACCGGAAATTTCTGACTACCACTGGCCATAGCCTGGAGGCATCCAAGAGAATTGTCCCCCAGAGGCAAGATCATACAGCCCATTAACATATCAGGCGTTGCCTCCGTTAGGATGAACTTCAGCAGTCGGTTAATGAAACCAATATCCGAATGGTAGTTCGATTTCCAGCACCTCATAAGAACATTGGCGTTGCTCTGCGATTTGAAGAGCTCAGCCATAAATGATGGCGATATGTGATTGATTGCTTGCTTTTTTGCCCACACTAGCTTTTGAAGACCTTTCTGGGCCTCATTGAAGGGTTTAATCAGTTTCCAGTCACCAAGATCCAATTTTGGAAGGAAACTATCGCATAGCGTTCGATAATCCGGCTCCAAGAGATTAAAACGAGCCTCGCGGTATGATACATATTCTTCCTCCGCCGCAGTAATGGTTTGGAGGTTCCCAGTTATGCTTCTTTGAATAGGAAAGATCTTCGCAGAACAGTCTGATTCGACAATATTTTGCCAGAATTGCGTTGTGAGTATAGAGCTTATATCGCTAGTGTTTCGATTCGAATATCGAGGCCAATAGTCATATACAGAGCAGCCAGGGACTCGGGTGCGAGTGATGGCCTCAAGAAGCGAAATGTAAAGTGCTGGGAGCTCAGATTGCAAAAGCCAGCTATTCCAGTCTCCCCCATCGGAGTCATGAATGTGGCGAATTTGTCTATCGCTATTCACTGCCAGGTCCTTGTGAACGCAATAAATGGTTACTATAACCCTGAAAATGATAGTTGGAAGGGGTTTCTCACTGCTGAAATATGTACCGGTATCCCAAGATTGGTTGGAGTAGGTAAGTCCAGGAATAGCCGTCCGGTATGAGCTGGCCTTATCTTTGAAATCTGCGCTGCGATGGCACACCGTGGTTGTAACTTATGCCTTCTGCATGTTGCCTGTATCGAGTCTGGAGTGTCTGAAACCGATATGGTCGACCGGAGCACCAACCATTTGGTTTTCTTGGGTTTTTCTTGATATACATGCTCCCCCTCGCAATACATCTTCAACTGTGTTAAATGTGGCATACTAATAGGTTTGCGGTAGACGACGGAAACTCCCCAGAGCTTCACTAGACCGGCAGACTTCGAAAGTCGCTCATAGGATGCAATCGATCCGATATTTTCCAAGAACAGTAACGAGATACTAGCATCTTCGTAATAATTGCGAACCGCCCTGTCGACTGGGTCGCACCTGACCGCTAGAGGAAATAAACCACCAGAATACAAATCGCTTTTGGCCCGGGACTCCATAATTGGGAACCGGAAAATGGTGCCTTCAAATTCCGTTGTATGTTCATTGAATCCGAATAACCCTTCAAAGGGTCTAAGTTGATCCGGCCCTAGATAGCTGTAAGAATCGCCGTGATGGATTATAGAAAACCGTAACTTACACAGCTGACGTACAACGCTAATTAATAAATGCATCCCTCTTCGTGGTTTCCCGGTCGCGGGACTTTTTGGCAGCCGTGTTTGCTCAGGACTGGGATTTCTCAGCCCTGAACTCAGACAGCTGTCGGTGATACTTACTCAAAGATAACGAAATATTTGCCCGATACAAAGCAAGGCGTACAAGTCCAGTGATACCTGCAATGTGTTAGTGATGATGGCGATTGGAAGACGAGAAATGGTGAAGGCTACATTGTCAATGACCCGCGGCCGAACCTGCCAATCTTGAGTGGGTTATCGCGTCTATTCACGCCAATTTTCACAACCGCTTCAAAGTCTTTGTCCGAGAAGACTATGATTGGATTGTCAGTCTTAGCAGCTATACATGGTTCATGGATCGTTTACGCACCACCATTGTTGTAACACACAAGAGCCGCTCCGGCACACTCCCGCAATCTAGGCGTGATCAAGTTGTCATCGTTATCTGGATAATTTTCGGTCCTGTCAACGACCCAACAAATCTTCCGTGCACTACGGGAGTCCTCAGCATTTGCCAAATATTCGTTGAACGTGCTCTCAAACGGGTATCGTTGTAACGTATCAGATATTGCTGTAACAGGGTCCTCGTCTTGTGCAAAGTCCAGGCTGAATTCAGCTCCCACTCTTTGATCAAGGAAGCGATCTTGGATATGAGAGATCTTCAGAAATTTGATCGTGCGCGGGGTTACATTTGGGTGGAGAAACTTCAAGTTTGTTACGGCCTTTTCTTGGCCAGCGTCATGCAAAGGATCTCCTGCCGTTAAGTCGGCCAGATCATGCAATACCCCTCCGATATCTGGCGCCTTCCATTGCTTGAGGTCTATCTTTGCGCCGTGGGCGGGAAGTGCTTCCAGAAGAGACACAAATACTACCAAGTCGTTGTCTGATAGTGGACCCTTTCTGACAATTATATTTTGTATTTCTTTAAGCTGTACAGTGTTAGCAAAGTCTGTACACTACATCTTGATAAGCTCTAAACAGGGATGAATACCTTATTGGCCAACGGCGAAGGCCTCACTCTACCCGTAGCAAGGGTATCCGAACGATTGAAGTATTTAGCCACTTGAGGATTTATATTGTCAATGTATGGATGGTATTGGGCGTTGCGTAAGAAAATATCTGAATGTCGATAATACCCACCCGAAGCTCCAGGAATCCAAGCCCTATCTTCGAGTTGGTTGGCTACATCGTCTATATAAAGCCAACCGGAGTCCAGGAGGGCAGTGATCACTTCGTTATCCTGATGTTTGACAGCCTCGTCCAATTGCTTTAAAATATGATGTACAGCGGGGGCGCGATCCCATCCGAGTTGTTTACTCCACCATGGTCCTACTTCAAGTTCAGTCAGTGGCATTGAGTACTTTACCAGTGCTTTCTGATGGCTATTTCGGCAGTCGCATGGGCTGCAAAGAGTCATGACACCACACATTGAAGCGGGTACCCATTTGAGCTCGACATATCGGTCTTCGAGTACCGGAGGTTTGGGTGCAGCAACAAAGAGATGCTGGAGCATCTCCGATAGCTTATCAATCTGTAAAGGAAGCTTGCTGTATGTGTCAAGCCTATTAAAGATAACCGGTTCGGTAATGGATGTGATCATGCCAAGTCTGTGCAAACTATCGCGAAATTCTTGCAGATATTTGTTATCGGGGAAAACAGACTCATCGTCGAAGTATAACTTGGTTACGGTCGATTCGGGATCCACCAATTCCGATGGACATTTCAGCAATGACGGTTTACCATGGACCGGTACAAACGGCAGCAGCTTTAAGATTTCTTGAGCTTTCTGACTCAAATCCAAGGCATTGCGTGGCTGTAAAATATATTTCGACAATGCTATCCTCGCCTTATCCCCGCACTCTGACATTGTTGGGATGACATATTTTTCAAGCAAATCGCTGTTCAGCGGAATATCGGCAAGGCTGAAGGTTCGTAGAAGAGAAGCAGCCGCTGGATCACTAACGCTGATAAAAGTAGTTTCAGGTTGCCATAGATCTGAAAGTGTGCTTTCATCTGGTACCACAACATAGCGCATGCCAGGTTTGTCCAGGCTTATCCAGGTGCTACAACACTGTTAGTGATTGCGCAACCAGCAAAGCAAGGAGTTCTCACCATTCCGGGCCAGTACCGAATGCATCGCGAAACAAAGGTAACTTCCGTAGCAATGGCGTTACCCGCTTCCTGACAGGTTGTGGCAGTCGTTGTCCAGCTAAAGTGCCCAGACAATTCACAACTCCAGCCCTCTCGTCGTTTCCAAGCTCACTCAAAAATCCCGGAAACAAGGTCAGCCACTTGACTAGTTCCTCAAAGCTACTGCAGTCCATAACGATACCCATGCCTCGAAAGAAATTGACAGTTGCAGGAGACTTCTCGTGACCGATGAAGACAGGATAGCGCCTAGATGCCTCTGCTGATGTTTCCAGGATTCCCCGCAAAACCTCCGCCACATGACCAGGTCCAAAGACGCCTAGGGCTTTAGAAGCAGATCCGATTTTGTGGTAACGCTGTCCAGCGAGTGGTAAAAGCCAAAGACCCGCCAGACTAGTTACCACCTCCTGGCGATCTTTCGCTATAGCCCAGTTCCAGAACCGGTCTATCCACTCCACCGATATATCCGGTCGATAAATGGTGTCATCGGAGACTCTTCGAGAGATTTCGTCTTTAAAAACAAACAGTTGGCAGTACCAGGATGCGCCACTCAAGCTCCATGGCGAAATACTTGTATACTTCTGAAGACTCTGGATACCAGTGGTAAAGACATCCAATGCTTTCTGTGAAAGCTTCGTTGTATCAATCAAATAAGCCTTGCAATCCTCAAATATTAGAGTTTCATCCTTCTGACTGAACCTATAACGGGCCCCCATGAACGAAAAACTGCGGTAGGTACCATCCAAGATCGGCAGTAGGGGTGCCTGGCACTTTCCGATGCTCTGATATGAATTATCCGAAAGGATATAATCGAGAAGAACAGAGCGAGAAGCAGAATCCAAAGAGTCCAATCCAAGGCTTTTCGACAACGCCGTCAGTCTGAACCGAATCACCCCAGGTGAGATATGTCTGACCCCAATATTCAGTGGTGGGATCTGGGCGAGCTCGTACAACCTATCATTTGGAGGGCATATCACCTCTACTCGTGCGTTTCGAAGTGCGTTTCTCAAGGATTTGTCTAATTCGCTAGCAAAAATGGCTTCCGAACCACGTGCCGTAGTGTCACATATAGTAGGCAGCAACTCTCGCTTCTGGGCAACGATTTTTTTAAATACCGCACCCAGAATTTCCGTTCCGGGAATGCTGGTCTCGCTGTGTTCTTGCTTCCCAGTGGGCCAGTGTAACCATTTGGTCATGCCGCTATCGGTCTTGACCGACAAGTCATTGATGAACTGCAGGTTTGTTACCCAGGCATGAACTACCAATTCTTGAAAGATCCATCGGTTCCAGAGAGCGCCTTTCTTTGCCTCAGCACTTTCACTAATTGTCGAATCATTTGCGCTATGAATTGACTGTCGGTCAGGTGTTATCGAAAACATCGCATGGATGTGAGCCGGGTGTTGGATTCGAGGAGGAAGTGGCAGAGTGCTGAAGAGTCGTCCCCTGAAGTCGTGGTTCTATGATCTTCTTTAGCGAGAACTTCAAAAACTTCTATCGATCGGCAACATACATAAGACATCGGGAATGCAACGGCAACCCAAGGGAATAGCTTGTAGCTCCGAGCCCACTTCTGGAGCTCTGGATTGTCTGCTTTGTGTCGCATGTGATGAGTTATTGCGTATCTGGATACGTGTAACGCTCCTTGCTTCTGGAAAGAAATCTCCATCACGAACTGTTCGTCTTTCTGAGGTTTGTCTCCCCGGATAAGCACAGACGAGTAAGGTTCCTCGATAGAGAAGGCGTTTGTAACATCTTTCGCACCGTGGAACTTCCTCCCTACGGCTTTCGCAAATACCGTGTCCCCAATCTTCAAAGTGATAGAAGAAATATGCCTAAGAAAAAGCAGAGATTCCGATATTTCTGTAGCATAAGACATGAACGCTTCCTTGATATCATCCACGGTTGTTGGTTTCCTGTCGCGCCTCTGAATGATTTCGCTTCGCGAAGCTTGTTCTACAGTTCGAAGCGGGAGGCGAATAACGGTGCCGTCAAACGATTGAGAGAAGCTGGAGACATGTCTCCTGAACGGGGAAAGCTGATTGACCATTGCGGGATCCGTTGAATCTGCAACGAAGTCATACAGAGGCCCACCAGGTTGATGAACATCAGGTGACCAATAATGGTGTGGATCCAGTAGCAAAAGCGAATTTCCACTGAGAATCGTCGGACCGTCTGTCCAGTTATAAACCTTTATATAGTATTTCATTGTCAGATGGTACTCCATACGAAACTCTCCGTCTCACCATCGCCGGATACGTACACTGTTGAAGCCTCTCCCGAACTTTCCGGTGCTACTTTCATCATGAGCCTTTTCTGAATCTCCAATCCGACTCAGCGAGAGGAAGTCTGTCTCAGAGAAAGGCCTGTCATTGTAGGCAAGCAAGGACGGCCCCTGATACTCCGCCAGTCGGTCGTGAAGCAAATTGTCAGTCGGATGTTGGTTTAGATCAAGAACAAACTCAATCGTTGTTGCGCCACTGTCATCTGCACTTTTACCATTCGAATTATTAGCCGATTATTCGATTGGAAGATGGTGAGGTAATTGATACTTTTGACATAGCTCCCGAAGTACACCACCCCCTGGAGGATATTCTCGGATTATGTTTCGGAGGACCGTGGTGAGGGGTTGATGTTGTGCGTTGTTTCGCTTTGGTTTGGGAACCATCGTGAAAATTGAATGAAGATAAGGTGGGAAAGTCTGAAGAGCTGGGCTTTCGTTCCCAAAAATTCGATGTTCTTGAGCTCACTCCACCATTCACTTTAGGTAAGAAACTAGAAGGGGTTTGCAAAAGAAGGAGTGTGTGCGAAAGTAATCTGCAAGCAGCATACGCAACATACTTATTTTATCTCAGCTGGTTGCCGCTTGATCACACTACCGGTATCTTAGGCCGTGATACATGCAGGCGCTTCGCCGGTTTTCCGTATCGGCTCAGTGGTTTAGGCAACAGTCGGCGGGCGGCAAATCATATGCTCGGGGGTTTCTTTTTTGGCATTCAGTCGTCCCTAGTTGATTGTCTCCATAATGCACGCACCCGTAGGGGAGACAACTACCAGCATTTCTGAGTGGTTGGGATATTTGATATTCACACTTTCGACGCTACAGTTGCTAATTCGGGTAAATTTGGCGTATTTCTGGTTTTGCCTTGAGTACATAGTTGTATACATGTCATCAGCACAGCCATTACTTTGGGTTCCAAACTACAGGGTTGGATTTTTCTATTAAACATACGCCAGCTGCAGACGCGCTCCCATCTACAGCATCCGATGGCAAGTCTATACAGCACAGGATCGAGGGGAGAGACATGATACTATGGCGGCGGATTGACCGGCTCTCACAACACTGCATTACAAGGTAAATCACATCTACTCATCATCTGGGGCAGTATGCTCTTAACAAACTACGGTGTTGAATTCGCGCAATCCTTCACGTAACAATTCGTGAGTGGTGGGTGATTTTTCGAGTGTCGATTGGTCGGTCGTCTTTTGAACCATGTCCCTCTGAGGCCCTCCGTCCCTGATTAACCTCCATAAGTGAAGAAAATGCAGTAACTTGGGTTGACTCTCGCTTTTGCGAGAGCCCAGAAACGTGCGGTGATGTAGGAAAAGACAGTGATATGGAATGTCGTCCAGTCGACGGATGGGAATATGTTCCGGAGTGCATCAGCGAGAATCCAAAGCGTCGCTCTGTCTTTGGGAACCGTGACTATGCTGCGGGGTTGATCCATTGGTTTGAGCAGCTAGAAGTTGGTTTAGCTCGTTAATATACTCATGAAGTTGATAATATCATTTTAGGAACACAGTGTCCTCGAGTTTTGCTAGGGTTTCTGTAATGACATAATGCCGTAGATCATTTTCTATCGTTGACAGAAGAGGAAGGATATATAGGTCTCGGATACTGGGTATCTCAGATGTCGGTTTGTGGCGGGTGAGAAAATCTAGTTGGCTTAAGCGCTTCTCAGCGTTGTTTCAGTTTTCTTAACAATTGGGTGATTGCCACCAGTCTTCAGTTTGACCAATTGCTTGATTTTGTTCTACACTCTGAGGTAATTTGTATCTTAAGCTTTGGTTACGAATCTACTCATGCCTCCGTGATCTGTAGACAATGGTTTGGCTGCGTACCTAGGTATTGCTGCTCATTCCTGACCTACAACCTGCCAAATCATTAGTCAGAAAGCCTCATAGAAGCAAACCCAAAGGAACGCACTAGGCCGTATAGGTACCGCAAAGATATTGAGCTTTTGTCTCTTAGAAGCAAATAAGATCAACTTTTGGATACGTGTCGATGAAATCTCGATTGGGATAATGCATCCCGCTCCCGCTGTCGCGATCCCCCACCAATATCAACAAGATCACTCCTAGATTCAAACGGCCTAGATATAAGAGAGAAGAATCAAACTACAAAAAGGGAATCAGTATTACAACCTCTATGTAGGACCCCCAAAAACGGATATGGGCCCCAGCGCGAATCGTAGTTGAATACCATAATCCGATGTTTGTGTCCTCCATTGTCTAAATCTTGGTAAACTCGCTTAGCTAGCAAACGCTGTGTGCGGTCTATCCTCGTTTTGAGTTTGAGCCCAAACCGTGTACGGCGACAATACTTACGGGCGCCTGTAGAGTAATTAAATAGTGTCTAAGCAAAGTCACAACGTGAGAGGTGCAACCTACTCTACTGTGCCGCCACTCGACTCGTCCTCCCCGATCGTTGGCTCGCACAAGACCTTGAAGGCGTGGTTACGCGCTGTATCGATATCGTCCACTATTTTCTCGTCCACTAATACTAGATCTGATCGAAAGTATTAAGGAAAGCACGATAGCAGCATGCGCAGTATAAATATACGGGAATAGGCGTTGAAATTTAGAGCCATGCTCCTAATGAGCTCGACGGTGGGTGAGTACCAACTTTTTGAGGATCTGCTAAAGAGTGAGAATGGGCAATGACGCGATCAATTAAGAGAGGACACAAAAAGTTGTTCAAGAAGGCTCTAAACTAAGCCTACCCCGGCGCCAGTCCCTGTGGCCCAGTCCCTTCGCCACTATTTCAGTACTACAGTGTATTATCACCAACACGCTGCAACCTATAGTCTTGGGACCCTGGCAGGCCGCTCGAGACTATGCTATCTACTATGTACATTAGGTGAGTAGGTACCTATCAAAGTACTTAAGTAGTCATACTAGCCCATGGTTAGGGTTTCGCCGTCTCGATACTTTATGAATTTAACGACTTCGCTATAAGTTTAGTACAGTACCTTATTATCAAGTCTTTACAGTATAAGGTGCCACTCACTCACTCACTCACTGCCTTGGGTCACTCTCAGACCTGCCATGACTGACCTGAATTTATATCTCAGTGGCCTCAGTACGCAATTGGTCCGGATCTTTTATTACTACGCGAGTTGTGAACACCACTTCTTCTTCCGGAAGGGATCATTGGGTTTTTAACTTTATTAGATATGAAGGTTTCCAGGGGTCGATCATGAGGACTTGTATAATTTAGTGTTCGGCGTGAAACGGGATAATATTCCGAAACCAGCGATATATGAGTAGCCAGAAGTTCCGAGGTCAAGAGAGTGCTTCGGTGATTTAGAGTGTTCGAAATCAAAATCCCCAACTTATATACTGGTCATCTGAAAGCGTCCTGCCCAATGTCATTCCTCAACATACTCTTTACCCAACACCCAGGTTTAGATGAGCCCGAAAGATCAACCATACACAAATCCAAGAAAAGAATCAAGCGCCTTCAAAATCCCTACAACTCGTCCTTCATGTGAATCATGCCTGGCTGTGTACCAGTCATTGAACACCAAACTTCCTCCGTAGCTTCAAAACCCTTTTCTTCCGCCATTCCCCTATCCCTCAACAGTGTCCCGATCGCTGTGAGCAGGTAGGCCACTAACAACGTGAACTCTCCCGAGTTAACTGCGGTTGCAGCCCACCCGCCGGCCCCATAACTCTGCAGAAAGGCAAATATAGATCCCAGTGGAACATTGCCAATCATGGATTGCATTGCTGCTGCGATGGAGCCTATGGTTCACATGTTCAGCTAGAGTTCAGCCAAGGACAGGAATTAGATAATTTACCAGCAGCAATACCACCGGATTGAAATCCCAGAATCCAAATCCAGGCATTCAACGCAGGCACCAGCAGAGGAAGCAGAAGCCAGGGGTTTTTAATAATGTGATCGACGGCCGGAGTGAGGAGGATGAGGATCAGCTGGACGATTCTTTCAAAGGATGTGGACGCGGATGAGCTGCCACGTGCTTCCTCCCATACCAAGAGAGAAACCTCGTAGGCCCGAGAGAGGATAGGTTGCATGACAGGTTGCATATCGAGCTTAATGTAGTCGCTCGCAAATTCCCCGCCTTTGTTAATTGCGGATTCCGCGAATGGTTGCACAACTGTCTTGAAGTAGTCGCTCGCAAATTCCCCGCCTTTACTTGCAGCGAATTCTGCGGCTGGTTGCATAACGGTTTTTAAGTATTCACTAGCATGAGAAACGGCAGATCCTGCCGACGGCAAGGCAGCGGTCGCATACTCAAAAGCTTGCCGGGGAAAGTCTGCCATTGTCTGGATTGTTCCGTGGTTGTGAATCTCCGGCGGTCGTGAGCGTTCAGAGGATGGGTGGAGGTCATCGGAGAAGGGAGGCTCAAGGTGTTATATGAATTTTCTTGCATGACCGGCGAGCGGATGCGTCTTAGTGCCAAGGCAGAACCAGGAGGTGAGGTAAATGGATCGAGTGAACAAAGTTGATGATTGCCCTAAGACTTCAGCTCCAGTTCTTTAGCCATGCAAAAACTCACGAGTTTAAGTACCCACCCTCAGTAACAAAGATCTGGTGAATATGATGACATGACCGTTCAAAGCTAGCACCTACTTATGCCGATGTCGTATAATAACTCTCAGGGTTTAGGTGGAGGTTTGACGCCAAAAGCCGTTGCTCGTCGATGAACAAATCGGAGTCATTCCAGAGTACGGCCTAGAATGAGCCACAATCATACATAATAGTACGTACAGTTTTAGTCGGTGCATGCGCCAAGAGTGGCATGGCATGCATAAGAGTTACACAATGTGGATGACCTCACATGTAAAGTGACTTGCAGTATGCCTTGTAAATAGGGGAGATAAGACTCGAATTAGACGATAATTCTTAGCTTGAAACCTGGTGAAGATCTTTTTAAGCCGACTCGTTTGCCGCAGTCAGCTCAAAATTCAACATGGCGATGGGCTCAACACCGAAACCGTTACTCTGGTCATAGTTGCAGCTGCTCTCGTCATTGCGGCGGCGCAGGTCGTTCAACAGCGTGGAACCCATTCCAAGCACCCGAAAATTCCACAATTAACTTTGCAGGTACTTCGCAACGTCGACTCTCCTTCGCAAATGCGACAATATCGTATTCGGCAGCTTTCCCGGTGGAAGCAGTAGGCGTTGGACAAGACAACTACGATTCCGCGTCGTTTACAAGCTACCGCATATTACAATCGACCCGCGACACAAGCAACAGTGGGGTGGAAATCTTCCTCCTCTCAACTCCGAGTGGTAGCTACTCCCTGAGTTGCAATTCAGGAGTGACATGGCTAGCGTTGCCAGCTGGGCACAGTTTTTCAGGCGCGGACAGACGGCTATGTCGTCCAGCTTGCGATTCGTATTGATGGATGGGGTATCGATAGATGCCCAAGCGATCTTTCAGCTTTGCCTATGCCAGTCAATATGGCCGACGTGATAATCATAGCATTGATGTTAGGTATGAGAGTAGTGGAGGCGAGTTTTGTCAACAGGACGGTGACTATGCATGGAGAAGCGGGGTCAATTACGACAAGCCAGCATGCGATTCTCAGTCCGCTGATGCATTTTGAACCAGGAAGAAGCTACAGAAGGGCGGACGAGGGAAGAATTTTGCTGCGCATGATGGGAGGTTGCATTCGAAGTGGATCGCTAGATTGTATGACGTTTGTTATGCTGCAGGAAGACCGTTCGATTGGAAGCATCGTGCGAAGCATCAGAGGGAGTATGCGTTGAACTATACCAGACCACAAGGATATCCCGGTTGGAACGGCCCTCAATGGCCTACACCTCCGGCAGATGCGCAATCAGCATTCCCGGCGCCTGCGGTATCGACCGAGAACACCGCAGAACCGTATCACGGTTTCGCCACAGGGCTCACTACAGAAAAGGTAAACACTGCAAGTCCGTATCCCGGTTTTACCACAGGGCATACTGTTGGGAACACCCCAAGTTCGTACCCTGGTTTCTTCACCGGGTCTGCTACCGACAACACGGTACTCTATCCCGGCCTGTCCACAGAGCCTGCTGCGGAAGCTCTTGCTCAACCCATGCCGACATATCCGTACCCCGAGCAACTACCTTCACATTTAAGTATGATGATGATGGTGATGATCCCCAATGATATCACATAGCCCGACTGACAAATAAGAAACTGCTGGGGCAGATCCCGAAGCCTCTGCGGGGGCTTCCATATATCGTCTGGATGGGGACAAAGTCTTTCTCAGTGCCGAACAGCAAACATGGGGCCCGCCAGACCCCGTAACGGAACAATGGAAGAGCCTCCACGAAAGCTCACACGGTATTGAGGAGCCACACCCTTCCTCCGTATTTCAATAATATCCCCACCTCACCTCCATTCAACACCACATTGCCATATCCAGATTCACCTCGTCATCGCACCCGACTACCATAACCGGAACCGCCTGATTCACCTCGTCATCGCAATCGCACCTCATTACAATATCCGGAATCACCTGACGAATATCCTCCGTATCAGCCCGACGCATTACCGCCCCCGCCGCCGCAACAAACCCCAACCGATGCTACACTCTCCAGCGAGCCAGGCAACCCGGGAGACTTGAAGGACCCAATTGATATCCCCGCTGGCATTGGCGGATTGTGGTGCTCACAAATCGATACAGTCCCTGGATTTATGGTGTGCAACTGGAGTGGTGAATGGAGTTCCTTCGCGCGAGAAGCAGTACCCAGCTATATTGGTGGTATCGCCGTGCTTCTGGAAACTCTCAAGCACCTTAGAGTCGTAGTGCGCTACAAGCAACGGTGGGACTACAGCAACGTAGAGAAGCATATCCGAAGGGGCTCGTCCACGTATCCGTTTTACACGTTCAACGGGCGCGGTGGCTGGGGGCTTGAAATCGACTGGAATGCTTTGAGCGCCGCAAATGACGCGCCGCCACAACCGCCTTTAGACTTGTATTGGTCGTACGAAGCGCAGCTGACGTCACATGGGATTGGCGCTCTTAAGGCCGCCAGTGTCGATGACCTATTCACACTGACGAGTGCACGACTTTCAGAGCTGATGATAATTGATTCGTGGTTGTGCTTTGTTGGATCGAAGCCGGAAGAGGTGTTAGGGAGGGGAGAGTTGCATATCAGAACGCCATTTCTAGTGGAAGAGATACTCAACTTCTTCTATGGCAAATGGGCGATGGTGGAGAGATTTGAGTTTGATGGCGGTTACCAGAAATTAGCAGAGCTTGCCGGAAGGGTAAAGGATCGGCTGCGTACGAAGGAATTGTCGAAACCTGAGGAGATTGTAGTTGTTGTAGCGTGTCTTAGGGCTTTGAAGATGGTTATGTTGCATCTTGTCGGGGCTAATGTTTATGAGGCACGGGAGCTACTGGAGAGAGATTTTCCAGCATATTTGGTGTAGGTTTACTGTTCATCTATAAGAAGGTTGCGCGAGAGGAGAGGATTGAGAAAGCTGCGGCAGCTAGGATAGTTCAAGCAAAAACGGATAAGGCAAGAGGACAAAACACGAGATTGACCGAGACACTTCAGCTAGGTCACTTCCTACTATTTCAGTTTCTAGTACTGGAGATGGAACGGGGGAGGGAAGAAAGCGGCAAGAAGGCTAAAAACTCCGCTACTTTGACAATTCCCAAGGCTGCAGCACAACAAATTAGGAAAACCAGAAGCACTGTATTCTCTCCTAGTGTATCTAGTACCCGCTCTAGGCTTCGGTCAAGCAGATCTAGGGAAGCCTTATAACTTGAATTGAAATGTATGCGTCTGACTCGGCGAGGTCAGAGCTGACCTGGGCAAGATGACCGTCTGGAAACACTCCGGCCACTCGCCACTGCGAGTGCCACTCTATCAACTCCACGGGATATCCGGACTCTTCATGTATATAAAGGCATAGACTCTCCCTTAGCTACTTCATCTTCACAGTAGAATGCAACACGGAAGACCACAGGCACCAAGTGTTGCGATACAGAGGGGAGAACCTTGTGCATTTGTATATACTATGGTGCAAAGAGAAGAGAGAAAGAGAAAGACTCTAGAAGAGTGTGCCTTGTGCCTTACCAGGTGCTTTACCATCAGCTCGGCTTATGGTCAGCTCAGTCAGGTCTATATATGCAACACCCAGTCTTGCCGTCCAACAATTGCAGGACGACAGATGATAGTCTAGGACAAGGCGAGGGTTTGCCTAGGCGGGACTTTTGTTACCCTTCCCTGCATGACGGAACTCTATACGGGAGAGGCTTCATCAGCGTTTCCACTAGTCCGGACGGTCGCGGTCTTGAGTATGGACCACAGACTGCCGGTTCTGCACTGGACCGTCCCAGTCGGACCAGTGCAAAATACCCTTGTGTAAAATTTAGCAATGGTACAGAAGAATAAGCTGGGTTGAGGCAGCACCAAACGATGACAAAAATATGCTGCGAGACTAAGAAATCCACTGCACACGAGGTACATGACATTATTAAAGGTCCATACTCTCCTCGTCCTCTTCAGCCATTACTTTCTGTTCAGTCCCCAATCCGCCCTCATCCTCGTTCCCAGCTCCTGCTCCAACACCAGTCAACTACCTGCAGCAGATCACAATTGCAAGTTTGTTCCACGATTTCGAACACTCAACGGCTTCGGGGCCATCGGTATCAAGCCTGTTTCGGCGGTCTATAAGCATTATCTTGCACTGGGAGAATAGTGTTTAACACCTGCTGACTGTGGACGGAAATACTGGGCTTTCGCCCAAGAGCATTGACAGACATCATATGATTCCTTAGCTATTATGTAAGCTACTATTTTCAGTATAGGTTTCTTAACAACGTGTCCTTAAGTAGTTGTCTCCTTCTCTTCTCTTCTTAGAGTTTAGACGATTGACGAGTTCTCCACGCCCACCGCAACACCTGCGTGTCAACACTGACATCGCAGAGTAGAGATGATATCGAGTGCCATGGTGGAAAGCATTGGAAAAATCGAACGCCGAGAATGCCAAAAGGTGTAGGAATTGGCAATCAAATGCCTTGCCTTCGCTCAGGATCAATACTGCAGCCCTCAGCTATTAATGTTTTTATAAAAGTGACCGTTAATCCCGACTGGTGCACCCCCGGACCGGTGGAACTTTTGACTTCGTAGACTTCGTAGTGCGGTTTTGATCTTTTGTTGCTCTCGTAATGACTGTACCAAGCGTGTGGTTTGTCGAAGCTAGTACTTTTGCAAAGCTCACAGAGCGGGGATAACGGGTCATTCAGATCGTTATACCGGTGATAGTCTTTCTACAAGAAGTCTCGACAACCTTTATCTAAGTCTAACTAACTAAACCCTAACCTCCAATCAGGTGATTACACAGAGGTCGAGAAGATTTCCAACAAAAATACGGTCACAGGCTCCTAGGGTACTGGAGCGTTTGCCAGGTAAAAATCTACGAGAAGCAAATTCGTCCTACCAAAATAGTGATTACCACACAGATTTAGAGTCTGCAACCAAGTATTCATAGCACCCAGTGTTTGTAACACCTTATATACTAGCCGAGCTAGGATGTTCTTGTTTACCCAATACCCTGGACCACTAAACTCCCAATCCATGAAGTTGTTTGGCAAAATAACTTAGGTATCTCAATACACAGGCCGCTTAAACCACAGCTCGGTGTAAAACACCAGTCGAAGCAGCTGTACTACAGACAAAAGATACGCAAAAGAGTGACCACCATAGGCTTTGAACCTACGGTGGTCACTCCGATGTTATAGCACCATGCTCGAACAGTTGAGCTAGAGTGTCTGATGTTTGTTCGGGGATGCTATAGGACCGCTATCCGCAATATGACGTTAGCATCGATGTCGAGAAGTTTATAGGCCCAAACATCACAAAATGAAGTAAAGAAATGCAGCAAAAACTATATCGTGATATTATCCCAAGACAATAGCCTCATGCACATTCCACTATTTCGCTCATTTGTTCCCACGCAACCGGTTAACCCTGATGAATCCTCCAAAAACCCCATCATATCTTATCCCTTGTCTCGTCTCTGCATCTACCATCTCCACCACTCTCCACTAAATAACCAACCACTTCTCCGCGACCTCCATAGCAGCCTGCGGATTTCCCGATGTAATATAAATCATCTCGAGCATATACGCAGCCTCCCACTTCAAATCGCCCTCAATCCCACCCTTATCTATCCACTCATCACTAATCCCCAAACAGCGCTGATAATACGGGATAGCCAGATGCGCGAGGCCGAGATGATGGAAGCTCCTAGCAACATTAAATTCCGCCTCTTGCCGCATCTCTGCTTTCACTCTTTCTTTTTCAGTTGGAGATTCCCCGCTCTCGCCTGCAGCGACCCGCGCGTCGTAGTATTCAAAGAGGAAGGTTATTGCTTGCAGCGCTTGTATGTGGCGGTTCTCGCACTGGCGTTGCATGGAGCGGTGGAGGTAGGCGAGTGAGATGGAGAGGAGGACCATGGGGTTGTTTGGACAGATGGTGTAGACGCGGGTGTAGTAGTCTATCAGGTGTCTAGTTAGCATTCTGTATCCTGAGATGGTCAGAGGGAGGGAACAGACTAAGGGCAGAGAGGTAGGATTTGCCGCTAGCGAGAATGTGGCCATACAGCATCAACAAGCTCGTATCTAATCGCTCGGGTTTATATTCTCTTCCGTGCTCATCCACATTTGTCAGTGACGCTGCGTTGGTCCGCTTTATGCCCGAGATCGACTCGTCCATAATTTTGATTTGGCGGAGCAAAAACTTCTGGTTGGCGTTGTTGTGGAACACTTCCCTCCCGTTCCGAGACATGGTGAGCGCACCCACAAACAATGAGTATGCCTCTGTCTGAAACTGATATGTGCTCATAAACCACCGCGATATCGTGGAGCAGGATTCCGAATCGTGAACCCAGATGGCACATGCGAGCCATGTGGTCCAGATGGTAAACATTTTCTTCTTGTTGAGATAAAACACATTTGCTTCTTTTGCGACGCTGCAGACGTCGTACGCGTCGAGGTGGTTGTCGTGTTTAGCAAGACAGAGCGCGTATTGCATAAAGATATAAAGCCAAGTATCAAAGTCGAGACCTCGGAATTTCGTGGCATCTTCAAGTGTATCCGGTTGATCGTCGTCGAAAGTTAGGGACTCTTCTAGACGATGTTGCATTCGCTCAAGACGCTCTTTATCGCCCTTGGCCTTTGCTCTCCGCTGGGCGGTGGAGACGAAGCCTTTGAATGCTTTACCTCTTTCGGAGGGAAACAGTGCCTTAGTGTTACGGAAGTCGTCGACGAGCTCACCAGCAGTATCGAGCCAGTCTTTTACTGCCACAGGATCTCCCGCTTCCATGCCAGCACGGAGATACTTGAGTTTTCGATATTTAACTGACGTCTGTTCCGTCTTCCGATAATTCATTTCTGCGCGCTGTTCAGCCGTAAGGGCGCCGGGATGACTCTTTCTCGTGCGTCGTGTAGTAGGCTGGTTGGGGAAAAAGGCCATGGGATCGTCACCTGCGGGCCCCGCTTCAACTGCCGGGGGAGCATTTGATTTGCTCGCAGCTGCCTTATCCTTGTCCTTTCGAAGCGCAATGACTTCGTTGACTAGTTCTAGCGCCTCAGCTTTCCGACCCGAAACCTCGTAGATACTAGCGAGCTCCATCATTGCCTCTGTATCCTTGGGATACGCTTCAAGAACAGTGGCATAACAGTCTTCAGCATCTTCGACCTGGTTCAGGGCTTTGTAGCAAGTTGCCATGTTGAACCATAGTTTCCGGTCAAGATACTGGTTTCCTTCCACCACATGCGAGTAGTATTGTATTGCTTCTTCATATGCCTTCGCTTCGCACAGAGAATCGCCAACTTCTTGGAATAGATCATAATATTCGACCGAATCGACCTCGTTCAGATGTTCGAAATGTACCATGGCTTCATTTTTGACGTTTTGCTTTATCCGGCAGACACCCAGTTTTACTCGTAGTTCCAGGGGAAGTGTATATGTGACCGCGTCGAATCTTGCCGGCACATATTCTCGCACTGCTCTTCGCCGTGCATCTGTCGAATCCCATTCTCGGTCGTCCTCTAATTTATCCCAATAATATTCCTCAGCCCTTCCATACAACCATCTGCCAATATTCTTCAACATCTTTATGGCCTCTCCCCACTGGTGTGACATCATATACAACTCGACCAATATGTTAAGCTCGGACCATCCAAATGCCTTGTCCGGATTTCCGGTAGTCATGAAAAACTCGACACTCCGGGTGTAATATTCAATCGCCTCCGGGATCTTGTTGAGTTCGATATACAGCGCTGCGATCTCTCTCATGATGGTCATATCGTTGGGCAACAATCGGTACAGCGCTATAAACCCTTCCGCCGCTTTATTTAACTGTCCGTTCTTCTTGTATAGCAACGATCGATCGTAGATGGCATCGATATTGTCGGGATTCGCTCGAATCGCACGGTTATAACAGTAGATAGCCTGATCCCGGTAATTCTGTTTGTCGGGGCCATATTGATCCAGGCTCATTCTCGCGCATATCAACCACAGCTCCCAGTCTTTCGGTTTCGTATGCGCCGCTGTCAACCACGCCAACAAGCACCTGTGCTGCTCATTCTTCTCCTTTAAGATTTCCCCCAATAGCTTCCACGCCGAATAAACACCTGCCTCGATCTGGATGACCTTCTTGACCAACTCCAATGCCTTGTTGAGATTTCCTAACCCATACGACTGATTTGCTTCACCCAGCAAAGACTTGACTTCGAACGACAAATTCTCTTCACCGACCGTGCGCCTCCCCCCGCCCTTACCCGCCCGTCCCTTGGAACCTTTTTTAAACCCATGCGCAGCCTTGAGATCGTGGTGAAACTCCTCCATCTCGTCATCGTTAATCACTGCCGACGCGTCGACGTCGGCATCGTCTTCGGACGCCGAAGAGGGGTCGAGGAAGTCATCTCTCAGCCTAATGGCGGCGGCAGACTTCGCGGTCTCGTCATAGTAGTCCGGGTCCTCGTCGGTATCGTCTGCGCCGTATGCTGCTAGGTCCGCATCGTCGAAGTCTTCCCTGCTGGCGCATTAGCAGCCTCGAAGGGACGGGACCGAGCGAGGGTAGAGGTACTCGTCGAAGTCAGAGAGGTCGGCAGAGCCGATAGAGGAGGCGTCGGATTCACCGCCGTCATGGATGTTGTTTTGGGGCGGCTGGTGGTCTTGCGCGGGTTGTGACATTCTCGATTGTCGATTGGTTATGTTCTGGAAGAAGAGGATGTTGGAGCAAGGTTTGGTGTCACTATATATATCGATAACTAAGATGTTGTGTAGCAACCACGGCACCAAGTCCGTAACACAAAGAAGTGACGTGCAGCCCACGAGTTTCGGGCCGACATCCTGAGCATCACGATGGATATCATTTCGCCTGAGATGTGACACCAGCTGTTTTCTGGGGAAGATTTACGCAACTAACCTAATTTAGTCTTATCTTTCATCTGATCAATTGCATCTTATTTCTCTTTCATCTTCGAAGCATCCTGCACACCTCCGATTGCCATACGACATAGTTCCCTCTTGACCCCGAACAGAACCAAGATGCCTTCACCTACACTGCCCTTTCATCCCTATATCCCTCACCCCCGCGTCGCCTAGTCGGGAATATTGGTCTTCGCCGCCGCAGGCATTACGAAAACAACATGTAAAGATCCACATGTGTTTACTACGGGCCATGTATGGGCAGGGCTTCGCCTGGACCAAACCAAATTCAGCCTCAGGATGGCCGAACATGCGCCACAGAAAATGCATAGAATCGTTGCGTACGTCTCCTACAATGTGAAAGTATATGGACAGGAGGATTGCCAAGGTGCATGAGGAATACCAGCCTCTCTATACTGGGGAGAAATGGGAGCAATGCCTGTCCATTGGATGATGGCACTCAGCCATGAAATAAAGAGGCCCCATCCTCGATTCCTTGTAAGCTGCCTCAACGGGAATGAGAGAAGATACGCATACTCTGGTGGAACGGTCCAACGCAATGGGGTGGCGAGTACGCATTATCATGTTTATCCTGCTAGCGCCAATTTCAAAGAGGGAATACCTGTGCCAGGCGTACAATAAAGTTCCGGAAGCTTGTTGATTTTAGCGAGACAAAGTATCATGCCACTATCCCCTGCACGTTCAGTAACCTTTAATTCGTATCCTTTTCTTTTCAGGATAGTTATGAGTAAGTATCCTTTCCTTTCGGGTATATTATGAGTAAAAGAGTAACATCAGAAGTCTAGCCGGCCAATCAAGGTCTTTGCCACACGACGGTCTTTGCCACACGACGACCTTTAACTCACACCATACCCGAAAGGAAAGGATACGAATCGAAGGATACCGAGCGTGTAGGGGATAACTGACGGGCATGCCGACGAACCCCACGCAGGAGATGCAAGCGTATTGCAGCACAAACCGAAGGAGAAATATATTCACTTTTATGATTCTGACCAGAGGAAATCCCATGCTACTCCGTCTTCTTTACTCTATCTCCGAGGAGGGCCACGGAAAGTTTTTGGTCCCAGTTGTTTTACAGCCCCCAAAAATCAGTTATGAAAGAGTCTCCGCAGTTTGCCTGGAAGATGAAGCATGGTAGTCAGAATGGGGAGCATGACCAGATAACATTGTTCATTGCTGTTAAGTACCGTATATACCTCTGTAATGTCTATACCTGCCATACCGATTCTCTGTAATTAGGGCAGCCCGGGGAAATTTGTTTCTTTAAACATTGTAGTTTAGATCATCGACAACGAACAATTACAACAAGAAAAGGCGATTAAAGATGGCTTCCAAAAAGACTCGATCCACCGGTACATTCCGTGTAGCATTTCATTTCACTGCGCGTCCCATCACTCAGTCAGTATTCACCCAACCATCACACCAAGAAAACACGGGAGCTCACGGACAGTTCCGTGGCAGATCCCTCGCCGCGATGAATGTGATCCGTATCGTTTCAATTCCGGGAGAAACGACTCGTCTCCGTAACAGCGCAATGTATTCCGAGTCTGACGTACCTACTTTGACCTCATGGTCTGCGTATAACATTATGGAGCTGAAAATAACCCCACGGGCAAAAATTTGAAGCTCTACACCAATCGAGGCCGTTTTGTGTAGTACTGCGTCCTGGATAAAGCATGGGCAGAGCTCCGTACCCATTGACGGGGTCGTTGAATGGGACAGGGTACAAAGGACAGGCCGGTACAAGGGGCCACATGAATAAAGTCTGGTGATAGAGCCTGAGATTCATACTGTCCACAGGGTAGCGAGAATCTTAAGGATTACTGGATACACTATTAATCTATAATATATAGGTACTACTCCACTTTATCATTACCCTCCTGTCTATGTCATATCTATATCACCGCCCTTTATACGTCATCACGCCGCAACCTCAACAACCGCCATGCCACCCCATCCACCCGCACAAACTACCTCATCATTTGCCACCCCCCTATCTGCCCCCTCCCTCACCAGTAATTCCACAATAGCCTCATTCCCCCCAAACCCGGCCCAATGAAGCGCCGTCCACCCGTGCACATCCTGCGCGTCAATCCACCGTCTCACCCTCTGAATGCCCAGCAAAAACCTCACCACCTCCACCCTCCCCTTTTTCGCGGCATGCAGCAGCGGCGCCGCGCCATAGGCATCACAGTCGTGTGCGCCCACCCCACCGAGGAGCAGCAGGAGATTCAGGGTCGCGATGGATCCTGACCCCGCGGCGGCGCAGAGGGCAGACACTAGCGTGCTCCGCGAGTGCGGGGGCGACATCAACAGGAGTGCAGCGATGGGAGTGTGGCCGGCTGCTGCTGCGGCGATGAGGGCGGGGGCGACATCGGTGTGGCCATGGGAGAGGAAGAGTTTTACAGCTCCGGCTGCGCCGGCAGAGGCGGCAGTTGTGAGAGGAGTTTCGTTAAGGTGGTTTTTTGACGTTGTGGGGATGTGTGGGAGAAGGGTGGAGAGGAGAGTGAGGTGGTTGTGTGTTGCTGCGTGGTGGAGAAGGGTGGGGCTGCGGGTTAGGAGAGAGGGGGTGGAGAAGGCGAGTGTCGTTGCTAGGGCGCTTGAGGACGCGAGGAGGGATGTCAAGGTTGCGACGTCCAGGCTTTCGAGGATGAGCAGCAGGAGCTCGAGGGGGAGGTGGAGGAGCTGCATTGTGCGCGTATGATGCTAGGAGCTGCTGTGGTCTCTGGTGGCACACGAAGTGACGATGAGGAGGGAGGACTTTAAAAGTCGCGGGATCCGGATATAGTCCGGCCGCTGATCCCCCTTGTGGTGGAAAAATTGCTGTGCATTTCGGCGCTGTTTCTTGCGAATGTGGTTGAGTTGTTGTCGGTGTTAGCGGTGGTGTTTAGATCCGTTTCAATTTTCTGCTGCAGAGTCTCGGCCTGGGCTGGGGCCCTTTGGGGTGTCGTAGTGGCGGTGCACCGTGATCCGATGTTGCTTAGCTCTGTGCTTGCGCTTACAACTTGCAATCGAGACCCAAATCTCAGTAGGGACCCTTCCTGTTTTCCGAAACCGAGGATGCGTCGCCTTTCATCCGGTTCGTCCCCTTTTACAGAGTTACTGTTTGCAGCCACGGGGTTGGATGTTTGGAATTGTTTGACAGCCACGGGATGCACGACATGACATCTGCATGGAATACTCCACCACGTTGACGGGTCGGGTGTAACGCGAGCGGAGTAGCTTGCTTTATGTAACTGACGGCTGTTGGCAAAGGGAAAACATGAGCCCTAAGAATAGATCATCGTAGTTCTATTCACGTGTGGGCCTGAAGGTAAACAACCAGAATTAACCGTAATAACGCCTCAACCGCCTGCACACTCGACGTCACTTTACTCTAGGTTCACCACTGTTTGTCCTTACGGGATACGAAAAAGCCGTATGTGGGAGCTCCTGAATTCTGGAATGGGAATTCACCGCTGCTGGGTTAGACCACAAAGCGAGGGGATTCTTCAAAGAACTACTTAAGTAGGTATTAATAGGACTGTTTTAACTGCTAGCAGGTGCGGCTGGCCAGATTAAGAATTGGAGACCGCGTACCTGTAGAGCTTGAGGTCACGGAGTAGTTTATTTCACGTTCTTAAGCTTAATTGGGGGTAATAAAGCTAGTTTAAAGGGTTGAGTTGTAGAATATAGTGCCCGCACTTTTACTGGTTTGGGCGATAGTTTCTGGCTGAAAAAAGTTCATCGATGTGTTTTGCCAATTGAAAAGGTTTCAACTGACCTTACCACCAATCAGTGATGACCTTGCGGACGCTAAGAGGGATGGCACAGAGACGACGCAAAAACTAAGTTTTTCAACTCAGCTCTTTCAACGGGCTTTGATCACCACTATTGGATCAGAACTCAAAGAGTTGGCATGGGCTATCAATACAAGGGAGGGGACCCAACCAATCACCAACTCATGACAGCTTTATGAGTTCTGGTCCGATTAACATGATTGTTAGACGTGAGATGATCTACTCAACGTGTTCTAAATGGCCGTATGCTAGGATCCTAGATCTGGCTAGCCGTTCTCGAGTGGTGGCTAATGTGTATAATTCAGCCGGAGCCTAGGAGAACACTACCAGGAGTGGATTTTGCGCAATGCACCATGTAAAAGCTACATGGCGCCGTGCATTTGTCCACAAAACCTACAGTCAGATGTTGCGCACCATAAAGACCTGGATTTGAGATATTTGGGCACGGGCGCCACGAAAAGTCTATTTTGACGGATTTTGTGTATTCCATACATGCATTGCAATGAGCTTCATGTTATAGCGTTGTATAATTCCATACGTCTGTATAAGATAGGTATCTCGCTTCCGCAACGTTATCCAACAAGTTCTTTCGTAGCCTAAATTGACCCAATGGAGTTAACTATTTCTCTATTCAGCTAGTGTTAATCGCCAGACTCCCGCAGAATCCTTTTTGCCAGAAACTGGTCTAATTTATGCGCACGCAGATCCGTCGATCTTTTTTGTCGGCCGAGAGGATTGGTCACCCCTAATGGAGTAGAGTACAAGGTGACTTATATCGAATTGAGTCCTTGTGTTACTGAAAATCCCCTAGTTTCAGATCCCTAGAGGGCTAATTTTTGTTTTGATATACCAAATTTGGCAACTGCACGTGACTTAGCCCTGCTATAGTGCTTATTAATTAACCTTGCTGTACCGGACAAAAAAGACCAGATTTTTGGTGTCCGTTAAAGCAAAGGTAAACTGTACAACAGGCGTAATGGCGCTGTCCTGATCAAAATGTAAGGAAGGACAATTAAAAGCCGGCATTTCTGAAAAACACTCAGCTTAGTGGTCTTAGGCTGATTCGGTGTTTTATTCAATCTTATATTCACGCAGTTGTTATGCCACCTTTACCACTGCCACAAGGGAAAAGGCAAAAATGAACAACATGAGCAAGCTAAGCTAGATGCACATTAGACCAGCCTGTCATCGGTTCGGACAATCTTCACTTAACTCTCTTCCTTATCTCGGATCTCGGAGTGTGTTACACACGCGCGTCAGCGTCTGGAACTACTTTTCCCTACGCGCTTCATCGACTACCACTATCTTTATTTAATCCAGTTTACCCGCACGCTTCACCAATCATCGCTAGCCGCGCGCCTACGAAACTGAACGCACGATTTGGCAACTGTATCTCTCGAACGTCGCCTTTTGATTCGCACGATGACCGAAATCGCGGTATAGAGTCCAATTCCATTTTCAAGATCTTCACATCACTAAAATAGGAATGCGTGTGCGCAGGTAATTGTCAATAGATTTCGATCGAGAGTCAAACAAATAATTTCAACCATTCCGTCTATCCTTCCTAATTTTGCACTGGTGTATCTATTGGTCGGTTGTGTTTGCAGCTGCACAGCAGTGTACAGAGCGCATTCTACAAGCGGGCAAAAAGATGCAAGCGGCAGTTGTCCCTATTGGGCTCAGCCAGTGTCAAGCTCCTTTTCGCAAAACCCTGGCTCCAAGAAGGCTAGGCATCAAGCACCCCCAGGTGAAGGCAGCGGTGCGGATGAGGATGAGGATGAGGATGACCACGGAAATTGGGTAGAACTATATAAGAGTCCTCATCTCCAGCATTCAGGCGGTTACTGGTGTCCGCTTTTCTTCAAGCTCTCAAATGTATGCTCAGAACGGTTCGAAACGGAAGATGAAGCAGTGTAAGACTATAGTGGGCCCCAAAAGTAGAATGATATGCTGCTAACAGTTTGTAGTAATCATGCTTTCGCTACACACTCGTACTGCGCAGCTTGTAAACGATGTAGGGTTGAAAAGGTAGGTGGTATCGTTGGGATTGAGGTAGTTAAGGGAATATTTTTCGGCGATTTCACTGGCTTAAGTGTGCTTATCCTCCGCCGCCTCCTGAACTTAACGGCCAACACTCACACAGGACGCACGCCTCTTACTGCCATGTTAAAGTGATTCCCTGTCCCTACGGCTGCAACCAGCGATTCGGACTCTCACGCAAACTTTCCCTCCATGTCGAAGCCACACATCCCAGGCCAGAAACTACGATGGCCGATACGGTACAATTGAAAGAAGCCCGCAAATCCGATTGGCGTGATGGCCAAGCCCTACTCCGGTTGCGCCAACCCGACTTGCTCCGACTATTCGAAAAAGTCTGCAAGAGTACGAATATGGAGATGCTGAATAAAACCGTTATGGATGGTGCAGGACTGCAGAATTTTGATCATACAGCAACAAAATTTTACCCGGCTGACAACACATCGTGATAACTCAGGTGAGACAGGTGCAACACAAGAGATCGAAGGCACCTTCCCAGGGGGTAACCCCACATTTGAACCACCGAATACTATGCGCTCTCAAAACGTGGCGACCTATAGCCTTGATGCCCCCAATCTAAGCCGACAATGCATCGACTTAGATCACGCGATTATGGTCTTGTCAGTACATTACATTGGCGCCAGTCAGGATGAGCGCCTAATGGCCTTCAAAAGCAATGCCACATTTATCTTCGATCTCTATATGGCCATTGAAGAGAACTTGGATACTATCAAGCAACCGGCCGAGATCATCGGTTATAATAGTAAGTCCGCGCTATGTTTATTAGTGAGACGGAAGGTGAACTGACATTCTTGCCCAGTGAACAGAGTTTCATATGTGGTAGATAGATGGCTAGATAGAAGCGACGATCCATAGTCACCCGTAAACACTCACGACAGCGCAAGGTCATCTGCGCCTGAGTAATGCTGCAGTGCGAGGCAATGGTGGGGTGTGATTGTTGTTGGGTCATGACTGATGTTAGGGTAGAGTGGTTGGATTTGGTTATCAGCGGCGTCTGTTTAAGCAGATTCTGGCGGTGTAGAAGAATTAGCACAATGTGTCATAGCTTTCCTTGTGTCGTTAATTTAAAAATTTGAACAGTTATTTGATATGTCGTTCGCGATATTAACAGCTAACTTTAGAAAGCTGCAATGTTTCGGAACTATTTCACTAACCATCACTTTCTCAGTCCTGCACTGCTCTTCCTCCTCTCTATTTGCATACAGCATACATAACTCTGATTCCTTGATCTCTGTGTGACCTGAGTTGGCAATGCAAGCCTTCCTAACTAGCCACTATAATTTTTGTGGGATTACTTATCACAACAAGAGAGGCACCTTGTAAAACGTGCATGGGCGTCTCAATTGCAATCCCCCATTGTGATCCCTCAGTCATTGCTAGTCCGGTCCGCGAAGGGATGCGGGCAATGGGCTGGTCTGATGCCTGCTGCGCTAATCTCCCCTCCCAAAGCCCGCATAATCGATAATCTGTGTCCGTTTTTTCTCCTGCGTCTGCGGGAGTCATCAACCGCATTATTTACATCGGGTACCTCGATGACACGACGGATGACGCAAGTCACAATTATCTCGTATATGTTACTCCTACTTCGTTGTCTCGGACATTCCTCTCCCAGTACCTACCCAATGAAGTTACTGAAAACTGACTTTTCCCAATTAGAGAACGCTTCCAGCTAGCTGTAACCCTTGCGATGGCTGTACTTCATTTTGGTTCCTTAGCAGACCCTGGCTCCAGGATTATTGGCGAAGCCGGGACGACTTCTTCGAACACGATTGGCATGCTCGAAAGCGGCCTCTCTATACATCGCTACATCATATGCCGAAGGGTGATCCTCCTTTATCTCACTAGCCAAAATCGACCAGTTGTTCTATCCGCTGTTGTGTTGACAGAGATAGCAATGTGCGATACACTTGGAACGCCTCCTGTAATGAGTCAGAATGGCAGTTTTGACATTTTATGGGGTTCGTCAAAGTCAGAGAGCACTTAAAGGCAAGGAAATTGGTACCGAAGGTTGACGGAGATATGCAAAGATTGTGGAGACGTGTCTTGGTTGTGACTTTGGGTTTGTCTCGCACCAGATTCTTAGAGTCACGTGATGTGAGCCTCGTACCTCGCCATAAACGTTAGCCCCGACGAGAATCTCAACCCAGCGGAGCGAATTAGGGTTGAGGGTTCACGGAGGGCGGGTAACGTGTGGTGCGAGGCAAACTTTGGGTTGGGTTTAGGGGGTTTAGAGAAGGAAGAGGTACGGCAAGCGTTTTATAAGACTGTGGTTAAGAGGCTGGAACGGTGCCTTGAGAAGTTTGACGAGGACTCATTGCAGGGCTGAAGTTAAAGCGGACAGGGGCACTGCATATGTATGTCCATCTCGGGTAACGTCGATTCGTGAGAAGAAACATTTTAACAGTGGGACAGCAGTGTAGAGCTAGCAATCGACTTAGGCCAGTATCGAAGAGACACAGAATTAGAAGCTTTGAATATAAGATAGGTTGAATGATTTCCTACCTCATGGAATATGAGCATGGGAACGAAAAATCTAAACAGTTCGAACTCATCCCTTAGTCCCTGGTACTTGCGGCATGTTTGATAGATTTAATTTTGTGTCTCTTGAACCAACGGTACGGTGGAAGCGTAAATCAGCGCGGAAAATAAGCGCATGTGAAATAAATGAAACTGTTAAGCGCACTTGAGCCGCAACGCCAAAAAAAATTAACTTCACCCCACTTCCCCACCAAATCCCATTCTCACCACTCTCACTTCTCCACAACTACCACCAACCACCCACGATGTCCAAGCGTGCCGTTAGCGATGCTACCTCTCCCACTGCACGAAAAAATCTCTCCCGCGATGACAATGACGAGCCCTCATTCCCCGCCGAGATGGGCGAATTCGAAGACCAATACGGCGATGACTTCTCCGATGAGGAAGAAGTAATTGAAGCGGGGTATGATGGTGAGGATCCCGGTGAAGAAGAAACGATGGAAGATACTATGGATCTGGATAAAGGAGTCTACCTTCCCTCCCGGCACAAGCTTCTACAAGGAGAGATTCTGGAGCCTGATTCGAGCGCGTACCATATGCTCCACCGCATGAACGTCAAGTGGCCATGCTTAAGTTTTGATATATTGAATGACGACTTGGGGGAAGAGAGGGGGGGCTTTCCGCACACGGTTTATATGGTGGCTGGGACGCAGGCGGAGAGGGCCAGAGATAACGAGATTATCATTATGAAGTTGAGCGGACTGCATAAAGGTATCTAGCAAGCGGGCGAGGGCGAGGCGTCGCGGAGGGTATGGAAGAATTACTAACTTTAAGAAGAGCGACAAGAGAACGAGGACTCCGACGAAGAAGATGACGACTCCGACACAGAAGACGAGCCGATCCTTGAGTCACGCAGCATCCCCACCACAAGTACTACAAACCGTCTCCGCCTCTCCCCACACACTCGCACCGCTGCTACCATGGCTGAATCCGGCGATCTATACATCTGGGACGTCTCTTCCCAATACCACAGCTTTGACCACCCGGGCACCGTGATCGCTCCTGCCGCCAAAAAACCACAAGCGACTCTCAGTATGCACGGCCGCACAGAAGGATACGCACTCGACTGGTCGCCTCACCCCAAGGATAACATGGGAAAGATCGCATCAGGAGACAACGAGGGGCGTATTTTCATCTCTACGTGCAAAGAAGGTGGAAGCTGGGCTACCTCCAAGGATCCTTTGCGAGGTCACACTGGAAGTGTCGAAGAGCTGCAGTGGTCACCCGGTGAGCGCCACGTTTTTGCCTCCGCATCCTCCGACGGCACTGTAAAGATCTGGGACGCACGCGCTCCGAACAGGAAACACCAGCTCTCGGTCGAGGTCTCAAGCTCCGACGTCAATGTCGCTTCCTGGTGCAGATCTGTCGACTACCTTCTCGCCACCGGTGCGGACGATGGGGTGTGGGGTGTATGGGACCTGCGAACGTTCCCCAGCACTGCACAAGGCAAGACCATTTCTGCTACTGCAAGCTTTACATTCCACCAGGAACCGATCACCAGTGTCGAGTTCCATCCCAGCGAGGATTCGGTGGTGGCGGTTGCGTGCGCGGACAATACCGTGACGCAGTGGGATTTGGGTGTGGAGCTTGACGATGAAGAGAGCAAAGATACTGGCGGTGTCGTAGATGTACCACCTCAGCTGATGTTTGTGCATCATATGCCAGAGGTGAAGGAAGTGCATTGGCAACAGCAGGCACCGAGTGTGGTTGTTGCGACAGGTGGGGAGGGATTTAAGTATGTATCCTCTTCTATCGCCGATGAAGGAGAGAGGCTAATCAGTACTACAGTGTGTTCAAGACCATCAGTGCATAAATGGGCGAAGGGAAGGGAGTACGAAAGAACGGTTAAAAGTTTGTTCAATACAGTATATATCATGTTGCCTCCATCATCCAATGCAGATGGCATGAATTTAGATTCTTCAGTTGCCATTGTCTCGTGCCCAGACTACAATTACACCCGATTTGGGAGTGATGTAAGCCAAAATGGTCACTCATACATGTCGTGCACTTCACCAATCAGAAGCTCTGCCACCTATTGTTTAGTATTCCCCACTACGCTCAAATGACTATTGTGACTAATCTCAAAATTGAGCGTGTAGGGGATAAGACAATGGAAAGAATGTGATATTTATTGAACCTCAACTTTCTATGCCGCAAAAGCCATTAGTAGACACTACGCACGGACTTACTTCGGTGGAAGTTTGCTTGTTCCTGGCTCAAACTGGTCCTTCTACAGGCAAGTACCCAAATGAATATGCACCTGTCCGCCCCCAACAACCGTCTCAAACCAGGACAATGTCTCACAAAAAGGTACGCACATCCAATTTATATAAAACAACTTCCTATCCCCTTCCTTATCCCCCTCCTCCCTCCCCTATTTCCCCTCTCCTTTCACTCACTCACAACAATGTCAACAAACCCGTCCAACCCCGGCAACGAAAAGAAACCGCTATGGTGGTGCACCATCTGCTCCCGCTCCTTCAAAGCCAACAACAAAGGATCGCATCTTGCTAGGAGGGCACATTTAAAGGCGATACAACGGCCGGGCGAAGGGTATGGAACTGCATAGGCGCCCAAGAACACCGCACCTTCGGCTACGGTGCCATCGGTGTCCGGGCTGATCCATAGTTCCTTCACAGGAGAGAGGATTCCGTAACTAAGAGGTATTCCCGGAAATATCGCGCAACAAATCTGGAATGGGGCTTCTATGCGTGGGCACAAGTGTGGATGGAAGAAGCAAGATCTTGGAGTGAGGTATACGAATGCCGCTGAAGGGACAGGATATGGTCATGAACCTTGCCTTTCCATTGGCCAACAGACCCAGATCACCATAGCCGATAACCGTGTTACTCGTGCAAGATATGGGGAACAGAAAGCCAGGCAAGTACGTCGAACCTTCTTCAGACAACAAAAAGCTCCACCATCCAACTAGTCCAGCCTAGCAACAGCAAACGGAACAACCTCCAAATCTCAGTACAAGGTACTATATCCCTTTCCTTGTTCAGTGGTCCCTAAACACTCTAGTTGCGTCCCAGAGGCCTGAGGATCTACCCCTTCGACCCCGCAGCATTTTACCCCATCACTCCCAACTTCAACCTTGTCCACCCTTCGTTTACCCCCCGCCGATACCGATACTGACATGCTCGCCAAGCTGGAACGTAATTACCCGGAGCCACTGCACACCTACTCAGCGGGGAAAGAACCTTACTAGGAGCCGTTTGGAGTGGTTCACCAGCTGCGTGTGAGATTGGGAATGCTGTCATTTGCGATAGTTCCCTTAAGTAACATGTTTCTTTTCCATACTAGTGTTGTAGTTGGGATTGCTTCTTTTCGTGAGCTTTGGGTATCATTGTTGGTCTTCATACTGTAGAGGTTTCACTCACTCCTCTTAATTCCTGTCTAATAATATTTTGCTTTATTTATCCAAATTACTCTCATTTTTAAACACCCCAATTCTGACTGTCAGTGATTTGCGACCTTGATGCATATGATACGCATGGCTTGACAAGGGCAGAGCTAGTGTTCCCCGGCAGGAATCGTTGTTGATTCCATTAAAGCGCTGATGGGAATTATCTACAAGGGAAAGGACAACTACTTAAGTACCTTCTTGCTCGCGACTCGTTTTTCTGGGCTGGCTAGTTTAACTGTAGCTATGTGACTTTCATCTGTATTCCCACCTGCTACAACCCATTTTCTACATTGCAAACCGCAATTAGTCTTCACACTTGACTATCAGTATTTCTTATCTCTCTTCTCTGAACATATATAACACGTCCTTCTACAGTTAAATCAGTACAAGCCTACTAGCACAAATCCCTTCACCTGCGTACAAACATCATGGCGTGAGGTTGAAAAGTACCGCAATGAGACTAGGTGCAGTAACACAAGCGGCATAGCGTGCCACGAACGAACTAAGATTCTAGATTAAGCTTTATACCCTTAGGAGGAAATCGATGTTACCGAGGAGATCTTCACTGGATTAGGGCTGCTTCCAGTCGCAGAGTTCAACACAAATAGACGCAACGATTTCATCACTCCCTACCACCACTCCG